>ERZ773067.14-NODE-14-length-132589-cov-9.001237_pt1 | contig 132589 bp, 105 predicted proteins | sample MGYA00580622_ERZ773067 | MGnify/ENA primary metagenome ERZ773067 (study PRJEB29015, sample SAMEA2737998) | human oral metagenome | biome: human oral; feature: human-associated habitat; material: dental | place: China | collected 2113 ...
TGGAGTTCAAGATCGTCAAGATCAACCAGGACTTCAAGAACGTCGTCGTATCGCACAAGATCCTCATCGAGGCTGAGCTCGAGGCCCAGAAGGCTGAGATCATCAGCAAGCTCGAGAAGGGCCAGGTCCTCGAAGGGGTCGTCAAGAACATCACCACCTACGGGGCCTTCATCGACCTCGGTGGTATCGATGGTCTGGTACACATCACGGACCTCTCTTGGGGCCGCGTACAGCACCCCAGCGAAGTCGTATCGCTCGACCAGAAGCTCAATGTGGTCATCCTCGAGTTCGACGAAGCCAAGAAGCGCATTGCCCTTGGTATCAAGCAGCTCCAGCCACATCCCTGGGATTCGCTCGATCCTAATCTCAAGGTGGGTGACAAGATCAAGGGTAAGGTCGTCGTCCTCGCTGAGTACGGTGCCTTCATCGAAGTCGCACCCGGCGTCGAAGGGCTCGTGCACATCTCCGAGATGTCCTGGACCCAGCATGTCCGCTCCGCTCAGGATGTCCTGAAGGTAGGCGAAGAGGTAGAAGCTGTCATCCTCAGCCTCGACCGCGAAGAGCGCAAGATGAGCCTCGGCCTCAAGCAGCTCAAGGAAGACCCATGGGAGAACATCGACAAGCGCTTCCCCATCGGCTCGCGCCACACGGCACGTGTCCGTAACTTCACCAACTTCGGTGTCTTCGTAGAGATCGAGGAAGGCATTGATGGCCTCGTGCACATCTCTGACCTCTCCTGGACCAAGAAGGTCAAGCACCCCAATGAGTTCACCGAGGTCGGCGCTCCCCTGGACATCATCGTCCTGGAGATCGACAAGGAGAACCGTCGTCTCTCGCTCGGCCACAAGCAGATCGAGGAGAACCCTTGGAATGCCTTCGAAGCTAACTTCCGCGTAGGCAGCATCCACGAAGGTACGGTCAGCGAGATCGTCGAGAAGGGAGCTGTCATCGCTCTGCCCGAGGGTATCGAAGCCTTCGCTACGCCTAAGCACCTGGTCAAGGCCGATGGTACGCAGGCGGTCAAGGGCGAAGTCCTTCCCTTCAAGGTCATCGAGTTCAACAAGGATGCACGCCGCATCATCGTCTCGCACAGCCGCACCTTTGAAGACGAAGCTAAGGCTGAAGCTCGTGCCAGCGAACGCGCCGAGCGTGCTGAGCGTCAGCAGCGCCATCAGGATGCTAGCGCAGCTGTAGCAGCAACCAACGCCGCTACGGAGAAGGCCACCCTCGGTGACCTCGATGCTCTGGCTGCTCTGAAGGAAAAGCTCTCCTAAGAGCTCGCTCCTAGTAAGCTAACTACTCGCCCCCCTGAGGTTCATCCTTAGGGGGGCGAGTCCCATTATATATAGGAGTGCTGGGACTATGCTTGGCCCGCCCCACACAGAGAGCAGCGGCAGGGCGCAGGCTTTACCCTACCCTTCTGAGGCTATAGGGAAAGACTCGGGAGAAAGCAATTGAGGGCGAGCGCCCATCCTTGGGGAGCCTTTCTCCCCTTGAAGCAAGGACTGGACCCACTACCTTATTGAGGCTCGCGAGCATCCCCATTGGAAGAGGCTAGGAGAATGTGCTACCTTTGTGCCCGGATCTTCGAGACCAAGACTTAACTCTATCAAGCAAGCAGCAGGCTATAACTATAATGATACTTATCTTCGGTGGCACGACAGAGGGACGCATTGTATGTGGCGTCCTCGACGAGTCGGGCAAAGACTACTACTACTCTACTAAGGGAGCCTTCCAGGAGCTCGAGATGGTGCACGGCAAGCGTGTCTCGGGCGCGATGACGCATGAGGTAATGCGCCAGTTCATCACCGAGCAGGAGATACAGCTCGTCATAGACGCAGCGCACCCCTTCGCTGCCGTCCTCCACAAGACGATCGGTGAGGTGACGGCCGAGCTCGGTATCCCTGTCATCCGCTACGAGCGACGCTACAGCGAGCGTACGGGGCAGGTCATCGAGTGCGCCAGCTATGAGGAGATGATCGCCAAGCTCGAGGCGCAGCCCTGCCATCGCCTCCTTGCACTGACGGGAGTCAATACCATCGCTCCCCTGAAGCCCTTCTGGTCGCGCCACGAGAGCTACTTCCGCATCCTCGACCGTGAGGACTCGCGGGAGAAGGCAGAGGCGGCGGGCTTCCCCTTCGACCATATCGTCTACTTCCAGCCAGGGGAGGACCAGGAGCTCTTCGACCGCATACAGCCCGACGCCGTCATCACCAAGGAGAGCGGAGAGAGTGGCTTCTTCGAGGAGAAGATAGCCCCTGCCCTCGCTGCGGGCGTCCCCGTATATATGATCACCCGCCCGGCACTGCCCGAGCACTACCAGTATGTCTACGGCCCCGTAGGACTGCGCAAGGCTGTGCAGCGCCTTGCCCCAGACTTCTTCCCGCTCAAGACGGGCTTCACCACTGGGAGTACAGCCACGGCAGCCACAATGGCGGCTCTGCACGCCCTGCTCCATGACGGAGAGGCGCTAGAGCAGGCTACGATCATCCTGCCCTCAGGGGAGGAGGTCGAGCTCCCCATCGAGCTCGTCGAGCCCACAGAGCGCGGCTACCGAGCTCGTGCCCGTAAGTACTCGGGCGATGACCCTGACGTCACTCATCTAGCGGAGATCTACTCCGAGGTCGTACTGACCGAGGAGCCCAGCGGCATACGCTTCCTGCAGGGCGAGGGCGTAGGGCGCGTCACCCTGCCTGGGCTAGGTCTAGAGATCGGCGGCCCTGCCATCAACCGCGTGCCGCGCAGCATGATGGAGGCCGTCGTACGCCGTGCCTACCCCGAGGGCGGGGTAGATATCACTATCAGCATCCCTGCGGGGCGCGAGCTCGCCGGCAAGACCTTCAACCCCCGTCTGGGCATCCTCGACGGTATCTCCATCGTCGGCACCTCGGGCGTCGTCAAGCCCTTCTCCTCGGAGGCCTTCATCGCCTCCATCGTCCGTCAGGTAGATGTGGCGCTGGCTCTAGGGGCTGATACCGTCGTGATCAACTCGGGTGCCAAGAGCGAGAAGTACCTCAAGGGAGCCTTCCCCGAGCTGCCCTTCCAGTCCTTCATCCAGTACGGCAACTTCATCGGGGAGACCCTCGAGAAGCTCTCCACCCTCTCCGTCCCCAAGGTCTACATGGGCATCATGCTGGGCAAGGCGGTAAAGCTCGCCGAGGGCAACATGGACACCCACAGCCGCAAGGTCGTGATGAATAAGGAGTTCATCCACCGCATGGCCACGGAGGCAGGCTGTAGCGAGGCGGCGCACAGCCTTATTGATGGCCTCACGCTGGCCCGTGAGCTGTGGAACGGACTCAGTCCCGAGGACCTCGACCGCCTCATGCTGCGCATCGTCGACGCCTGCTACGAGGCCTCGAGCCGTCTGGTCCCAGACTCCGAGCTCTCCCTGCTCCTGATCGACGACGAGGGGAACATCCGCTACACCTACCCCCACGACTTCCTCTCCCAGCGCTAGCGTATGGCCAGTATCTTCTCTGAGCTCGCCGAGTTCCTAGTCACTGGTGAGTTCTTCGGGATCCTCTTTGATAAGGACCTCTATCCCTTCTTCTGGATCCCTATCTTCCTTGGGGTACTGCCCATGTTCCTCGCCTTTCTCCTCGACCGCAAGCTAGGGGATCCCGAGGGGGTCCCACACCCGATCATCACCTTCGGGCGCTGGATCGCCTGGGGCGAAAGGCGCTTCAACCAAGGTGCGCACCGCCGTCTCAAAGGGGCGCTGTATAATGGGCTGCTCGTCCTCCTGGTCTTCGCCCTAGGCTCCCTCCTCTCGGGAATGGCGGTCTTCCTTGCCTTCTCCATTGTCCCCTACCTACTGTACATCGCCCTCTGCTTCTATATGCTAGCTGGGCGCACCCTAGAGCGGGAGGTCAAGGCGGTCTTCACTGCAGCCGACCAGGGACTAGAGGAAGGACGAAGGCAGGTAGCGCGTATCGTCGGGCGCGATACCTCGCAGCTCAGTGACCAAGAGGTACGCAAGGCCGCCCTCGAGACCCTCGCGGAGAACCTCAGTGACGGAGTCATCGCGCCCATGCTCTCGTGGGCCTTCCTCGGACTGCCCGGTATCCTCAGCTACAAGATGATCAACACGCAGGACTCTATGGTCGGCTATCTCACCAGCCGCTACCGCGCCTACGGCTACTTCTCGGCCAAGCTCGACGACCTGGTGAACCTCCTGCCCGCTCGCCTGACGATGCTGCTGATGCTCCTGGCCTCGGGCGATCTAGCGCTGCTGCCTAAGGTGTGGCGCCACGGGAAGCGCCACCTGAGCCCCAATTCGGGCTACCCCGAGGCCGCCCTAGCCTTTGCCCTAGGTCTGCGCTTCGGAGGCCCACACGAGTACCACGGAGAACTGATCGACAAGCCCTACATCGGGGAGAACGACCGCGCCATCCTACCTCGGGACGTAGATGACGCGATCGCGATCACCTGCCGAGCCTCGTGGATGGGCCTCGTCCTCTGCCTCCTCATCCGTACCGTGGTACTGGCACTGCTGAGCTTCATCCTATTCTTCCTTTTCTGCGGAATCCTTGCTGGAGACTTAGCGACGTTCGACTAGAAGCATCTTCCGTATAGGGTTGAAGTAAGGCCTCTCAGCCCAAGCCCTCGCTACCGCCTAAGTCTGCCTCTACGGCAGGCTTAGGCGGTATTCTTTTGTCTCCTAGCGAAGAGCGCGCTAGCCCAAAAGCTGTGCAGCCAGCCCACAAGCGCTCCCGGCACAAACCGCAAGGCGCCGCAGCAAGGCGACAGCCCTGACCCAGCACGCTGAGGGATATCCCTCAGCCTCTTGACTGATACCCCTCACCCTCGTCACTGCCGGCCCTCAGCGCCCGGACTGATATCCCTCACACTCCCGCCCCCTATATCTGTACGCTGACGAGGCTTACCCGCCCCTTCGCTTTGCGTAAAGGCAGGGTAAAGCGGGCACCTTCCCTGAGCGTCCATCGAGCAGACAGACGAGCGACCAAGCGCAGGGGCGGCAGATTACTTGTATCTTTGCTCCAGCGGGGTGATCGCCTAGGAGGTACAGCCACCCCGAGAGCTAACTATGGACTTCAAGACACAACTCGTTTATCAGGCAGCCAAGCTGCGCCTGCGCAAGATCGAGCGCTACACCGCCGAGGCAGAGGACCTACAGCGCGCCCAGCTGCGCCACATCCTCAGCCGAGCGCGTGGCACTGAGCTCGGCGAGCGCTATGACCTAGGCCGAGCTACCGACTATAGAGACTTTGCCCAGCGCCTCCCGCTCGTGGAGTACGACGCCGTCAAGGGCGACATCGAGCGTATGATCCAAGGTGAGCGCAATGTCCTCATCCCCGGAGGCTGCCGCTGGTATGCCAAGTCAAGTGGCACGACCAGCGACCGCAGCAAGTATATCCCCGTACCCTACCTGCACCTACAGGATTGCCACTACCGCGGCGGCAGTGACGCCCTATGGATCTACCTGAGGAACTACCCCGACAGCCGCTTTTTCTCCACCAAGGGGCTCGTCCTCGGCGGCAGCCACAGCCCGATGAGCCTCGGCAGCCAAGCCTCCGTGGGCGACCTCAGCGCCATCCTCGTGGAGCACATGCCCCTGCTGGGCAACTGGCTGCGCGTCCCGAGGCGCGAGACGCTGCTGATGAGCGAGTGGAATGCCAAGATGAGCGCCATCGTGCGCGAGGTCGCCCAGGCACCCGTCGGGAGCCTCTCGGGCGTCCCCTCCTGGATGCTCGTGCTGCTACGTCAGCTACTGGAGTACACGGGCGCGGGCGACATCAGTGAGCTATGGCCCCAGCTGGAGGTCTTCTTCCACGGAGGGATCAGCTTCAGCCCCTATCGCAGTATCTACCACGAGCTCATCCCCTCTCCACGGATGCGCTACGAGGAGACCTACAACGCCAGCGAAGGCTTCTTCGCCATACAGGACGACCCGAGCGAGAGTGGCATGCTGCTGATGCTTGACTACGGCGTATTCTACGAGTTCATCCCCATGGACGAGCTGGAGTACAGCGCCGAGGGCTCTGTCGCAGAACACGTACGGGCGATCCCGCTGTGGGAGGTAGAGCAGGATAGAGACTACGCCCTCGTCATCACGACCCTCGGGGGACTCTATCGCTACCTCATCGGGGATACGGTGCGCTTCACCTCGACCGCCCCTTATCGTATCGTCATCACGGGACGTACCAAGCACTTTATCAATGCCTTCGGCGAGGAGCTGATGGTCACCAATACCGATACGGCCATAGCGCGGACGACGGAGCGTACGGGCGTGCAGGTCGCCGAGTACACGGTGGCGCCGCACTTCCTCCTCGATGAGGGCAAGGGCTACCACGACTGGCTGATTGAGTTCGTCCAGCCCCCCAGCGACCTCGCCGCCTACGCACGTATCCTCGACGAGGAGCTGCGACGGGCGAACTCCGATTACGATGCCAAGCGCTACGAGGACATGACGCTCCTGCCCCTACAGCTCGAGCCCGCCCCCGCGGGGCTCTTCCACCGCTGGCTCGAGGAGCAGGGCAAGCTCGGCGGGCAGCACAAAGTGCCCCGCCTCTCGAGCTCCCGCCACTACCTCGAGGAGCTCCTGGAGCTCAAGCAAAGACTTAGCAATTCCTCCCCCGAGCTATGAGACGCATCCATCTGAGCTACCTCCTGATCCTCCTCTACCTAGGGGGCTTTGCCTTCTTCACCTACCCGCGCGCCGAGGGGATGCAGCAGCCAGAGCGCGGCAGCTGGTGGCTGAGCTTCGGGCTCTGCCTCCTCGTCTGGGCGCTGGCCTATGCCTTAGCCTGGTACCGACGCCGTCGCACCACGCGCTACGAGTACGGCTACTACCCTGAGCACAAGGAGCTGAACCAAGGCTAGGTGCAGGGCTTTGCGTATCTTTGTGCGACTGATAAGACAACTAGAATAAGGACATGGCGTCAGAAGAAACGATCCTGAGCTACCAGGGAGTACAGATAGCGAGACGTGAGCACATCCTCTTCGAGGACTTCGACCTAGAGCTCAGCGCGGGCGAGTTCGTATACCTCGTAGGCCCAGTAGGCGCGGGTAAGAGCACGCTCCTGAAGACCATCACCGCCGAGCTGCCCATAGCTAAGGGCTCGGCGCGTGTACTCGACTACGAGCTCACTCGGATCAAGCGCCGACAGCTCCCCCAGCTACGTCAGCGCCTCGGCATCGTCTACCAGAACTTCCAGCTACTGCCCGACATGACCGTGCAGGGCAACCTCGACATCGTGCTCCGCGCCTACGGCGTCAAGCCCCCTGCCGAGCGTGCCCGCCGCATCGAGGAGGCGCTGCGTGAGGTAGGCCTTGAGCTGAAGAACTACAAGTACCCCCACGAGCTCTCAGGCGGTGAGCAGCAGCGTGTAGCTATCGCACGTGCCCTGATCGGGCACCCCGAGCTGATCCTAGCCGACGAGCCTACGGGCAACCTCGATAGCGCCAGTGGTCTGGCCATCGTAGAGCTCCTGCAGCGCCTAGCTGCCGAGCGGGGTACAGCCGTCATCATGGCCACGCACAATCGCCTTGTCCTCGAGCGCTTCCCCGCACGCTGCATCCATCTGGCAGAGCACGAGTAGCGCCCATTCCCCTAATCCCCCTCATAAAGACATCGCTGGTGAAAGTAATGAAGTTCGGAGGTACCTCTGTGGCCTCCGCCGAGCGTATAGCCCATGTAGCTGACCTCATCACGGCTACGGACGAAGTAAAGATCGTGGTCCTCTCCGCCATGGCAGGGACGACGAACGCCCTCGTAGAGATCGGTCACCAACTCATGGCCCATCACCAACACGAGGCACTGACCATCCTCACCAAGCTCAAGCATAAGTACGAGGCCGAGACCCGCCTGCTCTTCCCCAATCCACAGAGCTACGACAAGGCCTGGACGCTGGTCAATGAGACCTTCTTCTTCCTCGAGCAGATGTGCTACGCCGAGAGCTTCACCCTCTTCGACGAGAAGAAGATACTGGCGCGCGGCGAGCTCCTGAGCACCGCGATGATGCTGCGTCACCTCGCCGACCGCGGCGTACAGGCCATCGGCTTGCCCGCCCTGGAGTACATGCGCACCGACAAGCAGGCCGAGCCCGACGAGGGCTACATACGCACGCACCTCGAGGAGCTCATCAGCCGCGCCCCCGAGGGGACACGCCTCTTCATCACCGAGGGCTACATCTGCCGCAATGCCTTCGGCGACATCGACAACCTGCAGCGCGGAGGGAGCGACTACACCGCAACTCTGGTGGGCTCGGTGCTGCACGCCGACGAGATCCAGATCTGGACGGACATCGACGGCATGCACAACAATGACCCACGCTACGTCGACGCTACGCGCCCAGTACGTCGCCTGCACTTCGAGGAGGCCTCCGAGCTCGCTTACTTCGGGGCCAAGATCCTCCACCCCACCTGCATCCAGCCCGCCAAGCGCCACGGCATCCCCGTGCGCCTGCTGAATACGATGGAGCCGAGTGCCCCAGGGACGCTCATCTCCATGGATACGGACAAGGACATGATCAAGGCCGTCAGCGCCAAGGACAACATCACCATGGTGCGCATCCGCAGCAGCCATCAGCTCTCGCACTGGAGCTTCATCGGCAAGGTCTTCTCCGTCTTCGAGCACCACTGCATCCCCATCGACATGATCGCCTCCACCGAGACCTCGATCTCGCTGACCATCGAGCGCAGCCAGCTCCCCAGCGAGGTGCGCCGAGGGCTGGAGCAGCTCGGGACGGTCGAGGAGGAGCGTGAGCTGACCATCATCTGCGTCGTGGGGGACATGGAGTGGGAGAACATCGGCTTCGAGGCACAGATCCTCAAGGCCCTCGAGGAGATCCCCGTGCGGATGATCTCCTACGGCGGTAGCGACTACAACCTCTCGCTGCTGGTCTCGGCTGCCGATAAGCGCCGCACGCTGCTCGCCCTTAGCCGCCAGCTCTTCGGGGCTGCTTGTCCAGGCTAGGCCATGCAGCAGTCCGCCTCCGCACCGTCCAAGCTGAGCCTATGGATCGGCCTCACGCGACCCAAGACGCTCTTCTCTGGCCTGAGCTCAGTGCTTGTAGCTATCTTCTACGCAGCCTCACTCGGCGCTATCGATGTCCTACGCACACTGCTCCTCCTCGTGGTAGCGGTCGCGGCTCAGATAGCCAGTAACATCGCCAACGACCTCATCGACCACCGCAAAGGGGCGGATACAGACGAGCGCAAGGGCCCCCTGCGGCCCCTCTCCCGCGGGCTCATCAGCGAGCGGGAGGTACGCATAGCCCTCTACCTGAGCCTCGCTGTGCTCCTCTCCAGTGGCCTCTGGCTCATCGCTCTGAGCTCCTGGTGGCTGCTACTCGTCGGGCTCGCCGTCGTGCTTGGGGTCTTCGCCTATTCGGGCGGGCCCTACCCCCTATCCTACCACGGCTGGGGGGATGCTGCCGTCCTCGTCTTCTTCGGCTGGGTGCCCACGGTGACGAGCTTCTACATCCTACGCGGCTATGTGCTCGACCAGACGCTCTGGCAGCTGGCCACGGCCATAGGTCTCAGCAGCGTCAACATCCTCGTCGTGAACAACTACAGAGACGTCGCCGAGGACAGCAAGGCAGGCAAGCGCACCCTCATCGTACGCATGGGACAGGACTTTGCCCCTAGGCTCTACCTCACCTGCGGACTGCTCTCGATGGGGCTCCTCTATCCTATCTACTCCTTCTGGGGCATGCTCCTGCTGCTGCCCTACGTGCTCCTCTTCAGCCAGACGCATCGTGCGCTCCAGACGAGTCGCGGGGCGGAGCTCAACAGCGTGCTTGCTCGGACGGCGCGCAATGTCTTCCTCCTGGCCCTCCTCATCGGAGCTATGCTTTGGCTCAAGCCTTAGCTCAGCGCGCTCCTTCCCCCTTCCTCAGCCCCTCCCTCTAGGCCCTAGCCTAGGCGGAGGGGCGCTTTGCATTTGCAGGGGAGCAGAGGGGCGGAGCACTAAGCGTCCCTAGTCTCCTCCCCGCCTCTTAAGCCAGGCGACACCCCCTATAGGGGGTGAAGGAGGCCAAGCGCCCTCCACTCATCTAGGTATATTGGTCCCGCAGCCTACCTAGAGCTAAGTATTTTGGCCCTCATTACGGAGTGTGAGGAGCTAATTATCACTACTTTTACCGCGCTATAGAGCCCCTAGTATTAACACTCTATCTTATTCATCCTCTATGCGAAAGATCTATTCGCTATTACTGCTGCTAGGCCTAGCCCTCCTCTCCGTGGGGCTGCCAGCCGAGCTCCGGGCACAGAGCAAGCACCCTAGTGACGCCAACGTCATAGGGCACGTGGTCGATGCCAAAACGGGCGAGCACCTAGCAGGTATCACGATTGCCATCAAGGGCAGCACCTACGGCACAGCTACCGATGCCACAGGGCACTATTTCCTGAAAAACCTCAAGCAGAAGCACCTCACGCTCGTCATGCGCGGCCTCGGCTACCTCAGCCAGGAGCGTAGCGTCACCGTACAGCCAGGGAAGACCCTCGAGGTGAACTTCGACGCAGAGGAGGACAACGTAAAGCTCGACGAGGTCGTCGTCTCCTCCAACCGCCAGGCCACCCTGCGCCGCCTCGCTCCGACGCTCGTCACGGTGCTAGACACGAAGCTCTTCGAGAACGCCAACGCCAACAACCTAGCGCAGGGACTCATCTTCCAGCCTGGGGTGCGCGTGGAGAATAACTGCCAGAACTGCGGCTTCAACCAGGTACGCATCAACGGGCTCGACGGCCGCTACTCACAGATCCTGATCGACAGCCGCCCCGTCATGAGCGCGCTGGCTGGCGTCTATGGGCTCGAGCAGATCCCTGCCAACATGATCGACCGCGTAGAGGTCGTCCGCGGTGGGGGCTCGGCACTCTTCGGCTCCTCCGCCATCGCAGGGGTGATCAATGTCATCACCAAGGATCCCTCCAGCAATAGCTTCAGCTTCAACGAGAGTGCTGGCTTCTCGGGCTTCAAGAGCCTGGACAACAACCTCTCCTTTAACGGCTCGCTCGTCAGTACTGACGGTCGTGCCGGGGCAATGCTCTTCTCACAGGCACGCTACCGCAAGGAGCACGACATCAATGGCGACGGCTACAGCGAGCTAGGACGCCTCGACTCCCGCTCCCTCGGGGCGCGTGGCTACATCCGCCCCAGTGACCTAACGCGCGTGACTGCCGAGCTGCACACCTTCGCAGAGGCACGTCGTGGCGGTGACCACATCGACTGGCCCGAGCACGTGGCAGGCGTGGCAGAGTCCGTACGCCACTCGGTCTACAGTGCCAACCTCAAGTTCGACGCCTTCACCTCCGACCTCAAGAGCCACTTCCAGCTCTACGCCTCCGGCCAGCACATTACCCGAAATAGCTACTACGGGGGTATCGGTGAGCCCAAGGCTAAGGATAAGGCCGGCAATGAGGTACTCGTCGGGGGCAAGACCGTCCCTGCAGGGCGCCTCGGCTACCCTATCCACAGCTCGGACTACGGTACCAACTACGGGGTGACGCGCGGGCTCACGGCCGTCGTCGGGGGGCAGTACACCCACGACTTTGAGCGCCTCTTCTTCATGCCCGCCCAGCTGCTGGCTGGGGTCGAATACAGCTACGACAGACTGCACGACGAGATGCCGCTGCGTGGCTGGACGACGGAGAAGAGCAATGCTGATGGCTACGACCCCTCCTCCAATCCCATTGCCCTCTCCCCCGCCCTCCATCAGGTGATCAAGAACGCCAGCCAGTTCGCTCAGCTCGAGTGGAAGAACGACCGCTGGAGCATCCTCCTCGGCACGCGTCTGGATGAAAACTCTGCCGTTAAGAAGGCGATCTTCAGCCCACGCGCTACCCTACGCTTCAACCCCACGAAGAATATCAACCTACGTGCCACCTACGCCAAGGGCTTCCGCGCTCCTCAGGTCTTCGACGAGGATCTACACGTAGGGGTCGTCAATGGTGAGGCACAGAAGGTGGTGAACGCTGATGACCTCCGTCCCGAGGTCTCGCACTCCTTCAGCCTGAGCAACGACATGTACTTCCGCATCGGCCAGACGCACCTCAACATCCTCGTCGAGGGCTTCTACACGCGCCTGCTGGACGTCTTCACGAACTATAAGACGGGTACGCGCGATGGCATCACCTACTTCACGCGCCACAACTATGGCATCGATGACCAGGGCCGTCAGGTAGCCTCGGGAGCCAAGATCCTCGGGGTGAACCTCGAGGGGAAGCTCAGCTACAGCTGGCTCTCACTCCAGGGCGGACTGACGCTGACGAGCAATAAGTACGACGTCGCGCAGGAATGGGGCGTACGTAGCAAGGTCAAGGAGGACATCTCCGACGCCGCCTACCTGAGCTACGTCCCTAAGGCCGATGGATCGTCCTTCGACCCCGTCGCACAGGATGGCGAGGTGCAGACGGTCTCGATGACCAGCAAGGAGATCATGCGCACCCCCTCTGCCTACGGCTACTTCACCATCGGCATCAACCCCATCAAGCCGCTCAACATAGCGCTGACAGGGACCTTCACGGGTTCGATGTACGTCCCGCACGCTGTCAAGTGGGGGCAGAACTCTGCCGTCACCGACCGCCAGGCGATCACCTCAGGCCAGCGCATCGAGGGCTACCAGCTCGCCCTCACCGACGCTCAGGGCAAGCCCATCATGGACGGCACTGACCCCAAGAAGGTAGACGTAGACTGGAACGAGCTGACCCGCTCCCAGTCCTTCTTCGACCTAGGGATGAAGATCAGCTACGACCTCCGCCTCTTCAAGAGCAAGGTGCAGCTCTACACGGGCGTCAGCAACCTCTTCAACTCCTTCCAGAGCGACTACGACTTCGGTCCCAATCGTGACAGCGCCTATATCTACGGCCCCACGACCCCTCGCTCGGGTTACTTCGGCGTCAAGCTCAGCTTCTAGCGCCACAGCCTAGACGCGATACTGCCCCAGTGGCATCAGCTCCCCGAGGATACGACTGCGTATCCTCGGGGAGCTTGTTTTTGTAGCCTCCCTACCTAGGGGAAGCCTGCTGCAGCCCTTCGAGAGGAGCGCTTAGGAGGGTTAAGCTCTAGGGGGCTTCACTGATATCAGTCAGCTGCCTCAGGGCTATCTCTCAGGACGCTGACTGATATCTCTGAGCTAGGCGGAGGGATATCCCTCAGCGCGCCCCAGTCTAGGGAGCAGCTCGGGAAGTCCTCCTAGGGAGGAGACAGACCCCTAGGGGAGACACTCCTGAGCAAGCATAAGGGGCTGGGGAACAAGGGAAAGGAGTGCGGGGACTGAATTATATAAGATTATGTATATTTGTCACATAGCGAGTCGTGAAGACACGCTAGGGCCATACACGAACACTACAGGCAGCCCCTAGGAGGTGCATGCTGTAAAGCTATGAAGAGACGATGAAAAAGGCAATGCAACTGCAGGATAGCCGTGCCGACAAATTCTGGCGAATAGAGACCATGGGGGTGGACCTCATGGTCAACTGGGGGAAGAAGGGTTCCTCTGGTCACTACGAGATGTATCGCTTCCCTAGCGAAGACCACTGTCTCAAGGAGGCTGCGAAGCTGAGCCAAGACAGACAGGACAAGGGCTACAGCGACTACCCAGAGTTCGACCCCATGGACATCTACTACTATGACGACGACACGATGGGGCTCCACCCCTTGACGAGCCACCCCCTCTATCGCAAGTATTTTACCTCCCCCTTCTACTACTCCAATACCGAGCGCAGTGTCCCCTTCGGCAGCGATGAGGGCAGCGATGCCCTGTGGGAGATGGAGGAGGTACTGCGCCGCCGTCCTAAGGCCGACCTTAGGGACTTCCCCGCCCACGTCCTGCGCAAGCTCCATTCCCTTGCCTACTACCCTCCCCACGGCGAGAGCGTGGAGGAGCTACGCCGTATCGACGCTGCAGCGAGTGCCGAGGCACACCCTAGCCTCAAGGAGCTACGCAGCACTGACCGCATGATCATCGCCTCGGCCCTGGCACAGCTCAAGATCACGGGGAGCCTCAGCGAGCAGCTCTATCAGCTGGCCTTGCTCGCCATCACCCGCCTAGAGCGCATACGAGGCCTAGGCCAAAACGTCTGGCTCACCTCCTCCATGCTGATGACCATACAGCGCGACCTCAAGCTCTACCGATCGAGCCTCTCCCCAGCCAAGCAGGCTGTCGGCGCCTAGCCCCGATCCTCCCCGACCATAAAGCCGCGCCCCCATGCTCCTCGAGGAGCATGGGGGCGCAGTGCTTAGAGCGAGGTTCGTGCTAGGTCAAGCCGAAGCCTAACCTAGAGCCTAGGGTGCATCAGGTGCGAACATAGGGTCCCAAGCGGGGAGCTGTACGGGCTTGGTCTTCAGCAGCTCCAGTACCTTGGCCGTCGCATACTTTTTGTTCACCACAAGACGGAAGGTATAGGCGTCGAACCACCCGTCTGTCATGATGATATGACCCTTGACGCCCGACTGCTCTCCCCAGCTGTTCTCGACCTTCCACTTAGTAGGCTTGCCCGAGGCATCCAGGTCTACGGCCTTGAGCGTCATGGCGTGTGTCGAGCCGCTGTCGAAGCTCTTGATGCGCTCGGCCTTGTCCATCGTGAAGTCGTAGCCCAGGAGGGAGGCGTAGTCGTAGTTATTGAGCGCAGCGATGCCCTTAGAGCGGTCGAGCTCACGGCCTACATCGCAGGAGTAGTACATCATCGTATTGTCCTTGAGCGAGGCAATCGCCATCTGCTTAATCTCCTCCATAGGGAGATTGACGTAGGTCCAGTTGCGCCCGTCGTAGCTGTGACGGTCGAAGTCGATCTCGTAGGTCTTGTAGTAGGGACGCGAGGGGTCATTCATCAGCATGACGAACTGATCCTTGAGGTCGGCACCGACGAAGCGCTGGTAGAAGCTCTGCGGTGTGTAGGTATCGGTAGAAATCGCCTCCCCCTTAGCGTTGCGCAGCGTGTAGCTGAAGCTCGTAGGGGGCTCGCCCAGATTCAGGCTCAGGATGCGGTAGACCTGCTTGAGGCAAGTCTCCTTACGCTGGCGCAGCTGCACGAGGCTCTCGCCCTTAGCTGCGGCCTTACGCAGGGCCATCCCCGTCTGACGCAGGGTGCGGGTGATTATCTGCCCCATCAGGCGGGTGTCATTACTCGAGGCCGTCTCGGGCATGATCTCCGCAGGTACGACGCCGTACTTGGTGAGGATATCCGAGATCCCCGTGAACTGACCGCCGTCGCTGAGCGGGTGCTTGAAGAGCCACTCGACCTTCTTGTCCTCATCGCTCGCCTTGCGGGTCTCGATGATGCCCTCGAGGAAGAGGTTGGCCTTCTCAAGCTGGTCCCAGAAGAAGCCATAGTTCTGCGAAAAGAAGAACTTGCCCGACTGCTCACGCGCCATCAGCTGGGCACGTAGCACATTCAGTCCCGTGAAGAGCCAGCAGCGACCGCTCTGCTTCTGGTCCGTGATGCCCTGGCTCTTGACCTCGATGCTGAACTTGTCCTCCAGCTCGCGGGGACGCTTCGGGTTGACGAAGAAGTCCTTCATGCCCTGCAGCGCGATGGCGTTGTGTAGCGCCTGCTCACTGGGGCTCTTGGACTCACTCTTGCGTAGGGACTCCAGGATACGTGGCGTGATAGCACCGTCCTTGGTGGACTGCGCCGAGAGGGAGGTGCTGAGGGCGGAGGTGAGTCCGAGGGCCAGCACCAGACTTAGTTTAAGCTGCATAGTAGTATCGTATGAGAGGGGTAGACTTAGCGCGGGGCGGCATTCTCCTCCTGGTCGAACCACGAGGCGTACATCTGGTAGTTGTTGGCAATGCGTTCATTGAGCTCCTTGCTCTGCTCAGGGGAGACCTTCTTGATGAACTTGGCAGGGGTCCCAGCCCAGAGCGTGTAGGGCTCAATGATGGTGTTGGCTAGGACGACAGAGCCTGCCGCGACGATAGCGCCCTCGCCGACGACGGCGTGGTCCATGACTACGGAGCCCATGCCGATGAGCGCGAGGTTCTCGATCTTGCAGCCGTGGAGCGTGACGTTGTGCCCGACCGACACGTTGTCGCCGATCTCTATGGTAGACTTCTGATAGAGCGTGTGCACGACGGTGCCGTCCTGGATATTGACGTTGCGCCCGATGCGGATCGAATTGACGTCGCCGCGGAGCACGGCGTTGAACCACACGCTGCAGCCCTCACCGAGGACGACATCACCGACGATGGTGGCGTTGACGGCGAGGAAGCAGCCTTCGCCGATCTGAGGCTCGAAGCCTCGTACCTTCTGTATATAAGCCATAGTAACTATAGTTGGGATAATGCTGTGATTGTAAGGGTAGGCCCTCGGGCCTAGAGACTAGGAGAAGCGGCGTCTGAGCTTCGCCAGCTGCTCCCGAGGCAGCTCGTAGTAGCCGACCACAAGGACGAAGAGGAGCAGCAGCACGCTATTGGCCCCAAGGCGTAGATAGACGGCCTCGGGCAGCAGCTGCGTGAGGCCGAGCTCGAGGGCATAGAGCGCCATACAGAGGAGGCTGTAGCCGAGGAGCTTCGCCAGCTGATAGCGCACGGGGTAGTAGCGCTGCCCGAGGAAGTAGGAGGCGACCATGACGGCGCCATTGGCGACCACGGAGGCCCAGGCGCAGGCCATGAAGCCGTAGCGCGGGGCGAGCAGGACGATCATAGCGACCGTGAGCGCACAGCCCAGCACCGAGAGGATCGTCCCCCAGTAGGTACGGTCGGTAACCTTGTACCAGAGGGAGAGATTGAAGTAGACACCGAACATCAGCTGCCCCATCATGATCCAGGGTACGACGACGAGCCCTGGGTAGTAGGCAGGCTTGATGAGGAACTTCAGCACGTCGATATAGCTCATCACCCCGAGGAAGATGAAGAGGGTGAAGAGCACATAGTAGGTCATCGCCGAGGAGTAGGCACGACGCGCCGCCTCGTCCCCCTTCTTGGTCTCGGCGAAGACGAAGGGGTCATAGGCGTAGCGGAAAGCTTGGGTGAAGAGCACCATCACGACAGCGAGCTTGTAGCAGGCGCCGTAGATCCCCAGCTGCGTGTGGGCGTAGTGCACGTCGTCAAAGAGCAGGGGAAAGAGTACCTTGTCGGCCTGGTTATTGAAGTTACCCGCCAGCCCCAGCAGCAGCATCGGCAGGGCATAGCGAAGCATCTGCCCCAGCAGCCCGAGGTCCAGCCGCCCCCGCGCCTTGCGCAGCGTGGGGAGCAGCATCACCAGCTGTAGGATATTCCCTAGGAGATTTATCCCTAGGATGATGGGCAGCGCCGCCTGGCGTGGGTCTAGGCCTAGGCCGAGCTGCGGGTAATGCCCCGAGAGCCAGGGCAGGCCATAGAAGGCAAAGAGGGTCGCCAAGATGGTGAAGAAGACGAAGCTCAGGCGAATGATCGTGAAGCGCCACGGCCGCTGCTCGTAGCGCAGGTAGCCCAGCGGGATCGCCATGAAGGCGTCCGAGGCGACGATCAGGAGCAGCAGGCTCAGCAGTTGGCGCTGCCCCTCGACCTGCAGCACCGCTGCCAAAGGGTCGAGGAAGAGCCAGCCCAGCAGCACGAAAAGGCTGGAGCTAGTCCCCAGAGCCGTAAGGGTCGTGACGTAGACATCCCCAGGGCGTTCGTGCTTATTGGCAAAGCGGAAGAAAGCCGTCTCCATCCCGTAGGTCAGGAGGATCATTAGGAGCGCCGTCCAGGCATAGAGGTTGGTCATCTGCCCGAACTCCTCCGGCTGCATCACGCGTACGTAGACATAGGTCAGCAGCCAGTTGAGGAAACGGCCGAACATACTGCTCAGCCCATAGAGCGCGGTGTCCTTGACCAGAGACTTGAAGGTACCCATAGCTGTGTGTCCTTGAGATAGGTAATGGCGCTACTACTCCTCGTCGAAGAAGATGCTGGCTGGTCGCACTCGCGGCGTGCGCCCGAGGTGGCTGTAGGCGAGGTCCGTCGCCTCACGGCCGCGGGGCGTGCGCTTGATGAAGCCCTCCTTGATGAGGAAGGGCTCGTAGACCTCCTCGATCGTCCCCGAGTCCTCGCCGAGGGCCGTAGCGATGGTGCTCAGCCCGACGGGACCGCCCGCGAACTTGTCGATGATGACACCCAGTAGCTTGTTGTCTATATAGTCCAGGCCGTAGCGGTCGATATTCAGTGCCTCGAGGGCATAGCTGGCGATGACCTGGTCAATGCGTCCATCGCCCTTGACCTGGGCGAAGTCACGGACGCGGCGCAGCAAGGCATTGGCGATACGCGGCGTCCCGCGGCTACGTGAGGCCACCTCAACGGCAGCGCTCGTATCGCAGGGACTGCCGAGGAGCTCGGCCGAGCGGAGGACGATCCCCGCCAGCGTCTGGACATCGTAGTACTCCAGGTGGAGGTTGATGCCGAAGCGGGCACGCAGGGGCGCCGTCAAGAGGCCGCTACGCGTCGTAGCCCCGACGAGCGTGAAGGGATTGAGGTCTATCTGTATGGAGCGGGCACTGGGACCCTTGTCCAGCATGATATCGATGCGATAGTCCTCCATCGCGGAGTAGAGGTACTCCTCCACGACGGGACTGAGGCGATGGATCTCGTCGATGAAGAGTACATCGTTGGGCTCGAGGGAGGTCAAGAGCCCCGCGAGATCCCCGGGCTTATCGAGCACTGGGCCCGAGGTGACCTTGATGCCGACCCCAAGCTCCGAGGCGATGATGTGTGAGAGGGTCGTCTTGCCCAGCCCTGGAGGGCCATACAGCAGGACGTGGTCGAGTGCGTCGGAGCGCAGCTTGGCGGCTTGGACGAAGACCTTCAGATTCTCCACGGCCTTGTCCTGACCGCTGAAGCTAGCGAAGGACAGCGGGCGTAGCGCCTTGTCTATATCTTGCTCCTCCTGCGGGAGCACCTCTTGATTGCGTATGTCGAAGCTATCGGGATAGGGCATTACTTAGTGCTGTGGGGGAAGTTGGTCGAGGAAGCGGAAGAGCTGACGATAGGCCTCCGCATAGGCCGCGCTATCGCTCGAGAGGAAGAGATCGTGCAGTCCGCCTACGATGCGGACGGGCTGCACCTTATCCCCGAGCATGAGGCCGTAGTGCTGGATGTCGTCTACGTCGAGGACAAGATCAGCACGTCCGTAGGCGGGCTGCCAGGCGCCACGAGCACGGATGGAGCTGTCGGAGCTCATCAGCAGAATGGGTATACGCAGGTTGAGGCCGCGCTGCACCTGCTGATGGCCGCGTCGTATGGCACGCAGCCACTCGAGACGAATGGTGTGCCCCTTAGCCTTCTTCCACTCCGTATTATAGTCCCACAGCCCGTGGTAGCGCTTCAGGAGGCTCTGCGCGTAGAGGTCGGGCTCCTCCGAGATCCCAGCGACGATGGTGCGCGGGCTTACCCGGCCTATCCCATCGAGCATGGGGATGACGAGCCGCTCCTGTACCTTGCTGAAGTTGAAGTCAAGGAAGGGACTATTGAGCACCAGTGCCTGGACGCTGTCGCTATTATGCGTGTCCTCTAGGTAGAGGCTGGTGATGAGGCCGCCCGTAGAGTGCGCCATGAGGACGAGCTCCCGAGCTCCCCCCGCCTTGATCTGCTGGATGGCCTTGCTAAGGTCGGCGTAGTACTCCCTCAGGTGGTGCACCTCGAAGGGGTCCTGCCCGCTGGAGAGGCTACGCCCATACTTGCGCAGGTCGAGGGCATAGAAGGCATAGCCGTGGCGCGTGATGCTGTCGCCTAGGGCGGACTGGAAGAAGTAATCGTTGTACCCATGGACGTACAGCAGGGCACGCGGCGCCTCGAGGAGCGTATCGCGCCGTACGAGCGTCGCCGTGACGGGGCCAGAGTAGTCTCGACCTTGGTCTATGGTGAGGCAGCTATAGCTCTCTAGGATATCGGGGCGCCACTGAGCCTCAGCTCGGGAGGCCAGCAGAAGCGGCAGCAGCAGGAGCAGCCCCAGGAGGAGCGCTCGATGGTGGGGTCCTTTCGTCGCTAGCATAGGATCATAGAGATTAGCGTACCGTGAGGCGGCAGACGAGGGTCTGTGTGGGGAAGATCGCACGCAGGAGATAGACGCCTGCGGGCAGCTGTAGGGGTACCTCACGGCTACCGCGGGCGGAGAGGAGCTTACGGCCTGAGAGGTCCATGATATCGAGCTGCGTGAGTTCGGTCGAGGCTCGCAGCTGCTTGCCATAGAGCCAAACCCGCGAGATCTCCTGCACGCTATTGGCCTGGTCGGTGGCCCTGAGACGCGTGCTCTGAGCCTGGGAGCTACGGTAGTAGAAGCCCCCGATGACATTCCCCCCTGAGATGAGATAGGTGCCGCCATTGGTCAGCTCCACCGACCCATGCTCTGGAGCGGCGAAGATGCGTGTCGTCAGGCGAGGCGTCTGTATACGCTTGGTCAGCGAGGGGAAGCGCGTGACGGTGTCGGCTAGCGCATTGTAGCCCGACGTGTAGGCGGCATACTGGTAGCCAGGGGTCTGTGCTAGTAGGCTTGGGGTGGCTAGTAGGCAGAGCCCGAGCGAGAGCAGGGCAAGGAGGCAGCGCGTACGGAGGAAGGTCTGTCGGAGCATGAGGACGGCTATTCTTGGGTGAGCAGCTGGCGCAGCTCCTCTGGGGTGATGTCTACGAGAATCTCCCCGCTATAGGCCAGAGAGATCGTACCGCGCTCCTCGCTGATGATGATGACCTTGGCATCGGTCTTCTGCGCCAGCCCAAGGGCCGAGCGGTGACGAAGCCCCAGGTCCTTATTGAGGTCGGGGTTGCTCGCTACGGGCAGGATGCAGCCCGCGGCACAGATCTTCCCCCCGGCAATGATCATCGCCCCGTCATGCATAGGGCTATTCTTGAAGAAGATGTTCTCGATGAGTCGGGCATTGACGCTGGCAGTGAAGCGCTCCCCCGCGTGCTGGTAGGACGAGAGGTCCATAGAGCCCTGCACGGCGATGAGTGCCCCCGTCTTCTTACGCGCCATATTCATACACGCTAGGACGATCGGGGCGATGTACTCGGCCTCAGACTGCTCCTCCTGCCCTACACGCAGCAGGCGGCGTAGGCGACGCCAGCGCTGGGCCGAGCCTATGGTAACGAGGATCTTGCGTATCTCCTCCTGGAAGATGATCACCAGGAGCAGCACGCCGATGTTGGCAAACTTGTCAAGGAGTGCCCCCATGAGGCGCATCTGAAGCACCTGGGAGATCAGCAGCCAAAGGACGACGAAGGCGATGATCCCCGAGAAGAGGGAGCGCGAGCCCGAGTAGCGCAGGGTCACATAGGCGTAGTAGAGGCAGGTCGCCAACATGAGGATATCGATGATATCCTTGATCGAGATCTGTAGCCAGGCAAGCATATAATCCGTCGAGATGAGCTAGTAGGATGAAGGGAGCACGCTAGCGAGGCTCGGCCGCTCCATGGGGTATCGCAGAGTCGCGCCGCTCATAGTAGTGGAGCGCCTCGTCAGTGCGCTTGTAGGGCTGGAGCTGCTGCCACAGACGCACGGCCTCGACAGCCGCCGCCACATCGTGGACACGCAGGATGGAGGCGCCTCGCTCTAGGGCTAGGGTATGGAGTACCGTAGTCCCATTGAGTGCCTCCTCGGGGGCAATCCCGAGGCTACGATAGATCATACTCTTGCGCGAGACGCCTACCAGTAGGGGCTGAGGCAGGAGGCGGTGCAGCTCCCCGAGGCGTTCCATAAGCTCGAAGTTCTGCTCCAGCGTCTTGCTGAAGCCGAAGCCTGGGTCGAGGATCAGGTCGTGTAGCCCCAGCGCCGTCAGCTCCCCGACGCGCTGGATGAAGTAGTCGAGGACCTCCAGCGTGACGTCCGCGTAGTCCGTCTGCTGCATCATGTCCTGCGGTGTCCCGCGCATGTGCATCAGGATGTAGGCTACCTGTAGCTCGGCCACCGTGCGGTACATAGCGGGGTCGAGTACCCCACCGGAGATATCATTGATGCAGGCCACGCCATGCTCCTCGACGGCCCAGCGTGCGATGTCGGCACGGAAGGTATCGAGTGATACGGGTAGCTCGGGATAGTCTCGCCGTAGGATGCTGAGGACGAGTTCCAGCCGCTGGCACTCTTCCTCGGGGCTCACCTCGGCTGCCCCTGAACGCGAGCTATAGGCTCCGACATCGGCGATACTGGCCCCCTCGGCAATGAGCTGCTGGATGCGCGCATGCAGCGCCTCCTCCCCCCCGACACGACTCCCCGCGTAGAAGGAGTCGGGAGTCACGTTGATGATCCCCATCACGAGCGGAGTGTCGAGGCTGTAGAGGCGAGAGCCGAGCCTAAGGGTAGTGCGTCGCAGCATGTATCTATAAGGATGCGTTAGGGGTAAATCAATTCGTTCATCGGAAGATCCCAATCCTCGCGGGGGAGTCGGTCTACGCGCTCTATGCCGTAGCTGACCCCGATGCGATAGGCACCCGTCTGACTGAGGTAGCGGTCGTAGTAGCCCTTCCCGCGGCCGAGGCGGTATCCCTCGCGGTCGAAGGACAGGGCTGGGATGATCAGGAGCTCGAGCTCCTCGGGGGCTATGGGCTGCGCACCCTCTAGCTCGGGCTCCTCGAGACCGAAGTGCCGCGAGCGCTCCAGCTCCATTCCTGGGCTGTAGGGAAGGAACACGAGCTCCGTATCGGAGACGACGCGCGGGAGGTAGAGCTCCTTGCCCGATCGGGCCATCAGCGGGCTCAGGTCGGGCTCGTCAGGCAGCGCACGATACAGCCCCACACGCCGAGCGGCCTGCCAGCGGGGGTGCTGTGCGAGTTGCTTGACGATACTTGCGCTCCAGCGCTCACGCTCCTCAGCGGTGAGTAGCCTGCTGGCTGCACGTAGTCTCTGACGTAGCTCTTGCTTCGACTCCATGATATGGCGGGTGCGGTGCTTAGCTCTTCTTCGGCTTCCAGTCGGGCGACTCGAGGATCTCCAGCGCCTTGATCACCTCGGGATCACGCTCGTTGCGCAGCTCATAGAAGAGGTTCCTGTCCCCGCCGATGAGGTCTGCGATGAGCGCGATGAGATCACGCCGTAGGAGCGGTGCGCACTCCAGCAGCATCCCAGGACGCTGGGGTACGCCGTAGCGCTGCGCATAGACGGCGTAGCTGGAGACCAGCTGGTCACCTATGCTCTGCAGGTGCTTGTCGAGGGCGCTAGCGGTCTTGTACGCCAGGAGCTCCGTGCGGTGTGTGTCGGCGTAGCTAAAGGCGAAGCGCATCAGCGTCCCCGAGCGCATCAGCCGCACGTAGTAGGCATTGAGCCCCGTGCTATCGCGGGGGACGAAGATATCGGGCGTGATCCCGCCGCCGCCATAGACGACGCGTCCCATGCGGGTATAGTAGCGCGTCGTATCGGGACGCGAGACGCTGTCGGCCGAGAAGAGCTCGCCATGTAGGTAGCGCTCCTCGATGTCCTCGGCGTAGGCCTCCAGTCCCTTGGCATAGCTCTTCTGTATGCTACGCCCCGAGGGGGTGTAGTAGCGAGCTACAGTCAGGCGCAGCACGCTGCTATCCGAGAGGGTGAAGGGCACCTGGACGAGCCCCTTGCCGAAGGTGCGACGCCCTACAATGAGGGCGCGGTCTAGGTCCTGCATCGCGCCAGAGAAGATCTCGCTGGCGCTGGCGCTATTCTCATTCACGAGCACCGTCACGGGTGTCTGACGCAGACGCCCTGTGCGTGGGCTGGTGAAGTTCTCACGTGGGTAATGCGCCCCTTGGTTGTAGACGAGGAGATTGCCCTTGTCGAGGAACTCGCTGAGCAGCGTCGTAGCTGCCTGCAGGTAGCCCCCGCCGTTATCTCTAAGGTCGATCAAGATACGCTCTATCCCCTGGGCTGAGTGATCTGCCCAAGCCTGCTGGAACTCCTGAGGTGTCTGTGCCCCCCACTTATTGAGTCGCACGTAGAGCACGTGCGGACGTATCATATAGGCGGCATCGACGCTCGAGACGGGCACCGCACCGCGCACGACAGCGCTCTCGAAGGTCTTCGCCCCGCGCTTGATGAGCAGGCGCACGACGGTGTCCTCAGGGCCCTTCAGCGCCTTCATGATCTCCTCGGTGGTGATGGAGTCCTTGACGAGATTAGTGCTACCCGCCTTGAGGATGCGATCCCCAGGCTGCAGGCCAGCACGCTCACTCGGCCCTCCCTCGATGACACGGACGACGACGACGGTATCTAGCAGTGTATTGAACTGCACCCCTATCCCTGCGAAGGAGCCCTCGAGTCCCTCCGTCTCCTGGCGATTGGCCTCCGCATTGAGATAGACCGAGTGCGGGTCGAGCTGGGAGAGGATGAGAGGAAGGGCCTGCTCCTGCAGGCTATCGAAGTCTACCGAATCGACATAGTAGCGCTCTATGAGCCCGTAGATCGTCCCGAGCTTACCGAGGCCAGCGGAGGAGCGACCTAGACCTAGGTACACTCCCGTGAAGATGCCCCCGAGGAAGAGGAGGCAGATGATCGTGATGTAGGCGAGCCAGCGCAGGAGGCGTCCCCCCTTGGACTTGGGGGTTGGAGCCTCGGGCTGGGAGGGCTGGGTGTTTGCTTCCTTGAATTCTTGCATACCCTTATATATACGGTGTATTATTTATCGGTCGTGTGTGTCCTCGGGCGGGGAGACCTAGGCCTCGTCCTCGAGCGGGATATAGTCCACCTGGATACCCGCACGCTCCAGCAGATCGATCCCGTCACGCAGACGGTACTCTATGCTGTAGACGACACGGACGATATGGCTCTGGATGATGAGCTTGGCGCACTCGATACAGGGGGCATCGGTGACGTAGACGGTAGCACCTATGCTGCTCTGAGTACTGCTGGCGAGCTTGGTAATAGCGTTGGCCTCGGCATGGAGCACATAGTGCTTGGTCAGTCCAGCCTCATCCTCACAGACGTTCTCGAATCCCACGGGCGTGCCGTTGTAGCCGTCCGAGATGATGCTCTTATCCTTGACGATCAGGGCGCCGACCTTGCGGCGCTCGCAGTAGGAGTTCTCCGCCCAGATCTTAGCCATACGCAGATAGCGTCGGTCGAGTGCGAGCTGCTTATCTTCCTGTTCCTTGGTGCTGCTTACTCCCATCATTAGAATACTGCTTAATAAGTCTTTCCGCAAAGATACGGCTTTTGGCCGTTCGGGGGGACGCTCCAGCGCCCGAGCGATACGACGAAGGAGCCCTTGAAGCGCGGGGCGACTAGAGCACAAAGCTCGAGAGTTAGCTCTGAGGCCTCCTAAGGGATATCAGTGGGCGCGCTGAGGGACGTCCATCAAGGGGCTGAGGGATATCAGTCAGCCAGCTGAGGGATGTCCCTCAGAGCGGCTAGACGAGGCTACCAGCTCGCTCCGCCACTTCTTGCCCTTCGCTGAAGGACTTAGGCTAAGCCACCACAGCCCGCTACGCAGCCCGCCTTAGCCCTGCCCAACCGGGGCTGCGACTTCGCCTCTCCCTAGGCTGAGCTAGAGGGAAGAGCTCGGGCGAAGGACACATCTTCTAGGGGGCGAGGCTAAGGAGCGGCGAGCCGAAGCGTCAGGGTAAGTGCAGGTAAGTGGGGGATTTAGTATATTTGCTACGGCCTTGGGGTCTGTAAGAGGCAGCCCCAGCAGCCGAAGTAACTCACAGCAAGAGACACATTAGAACGATATGCTTGACAACCACTACCACGAGGCAGCCAACTACCTAGCCTCACGCCTCCCTAAGGACATCAAGACCGCTATCATCCTCGGCAGTGGCCTGGGTAAGCTCGGCGAGATGCTCCAGCAGCCTACCGTCATCCCCTACAGCCAGATCCCTCACTTCCCCCACTCTACCGCCATCGGGCATAAGGGGAACCTCATCGCAGGGACGCTCTCTGGCGTACCCGTGCTGTGCATGCAGGGACGCTTCCACTACTACGAAGGCTACCCCATGGAGCAGGTGACCTTCCCCATCCGCGTGATGAAGCTCCTCGGCATCGAGAACCTTCTGGTATCGAATGCTGCTGGCGGGATCAACAAGAACTTCCGCGTCGGAGACCTGATGATCATCCGCGATCACATCAACAACCTACCCAACCCACTGATCGGGCCCAACGCAGAGATGTTTGGCCCCCGCTTCCCCGACATGACGCGCGCCTACGACCGCGAGTTCATCACCAAGGCTAAGGCCATCACCCAGGAGCTCGGCATCCCCACGCACGAAGGGGTCTACGTCGGGCTGACGGGGCCCTCCTATGAGACGCCAGCCGAATATACCTTCTGGAGTCAGGTCGGTGGCGATGCCATCGGGATGAGCACTGTACCCGAGGTGATCGTAGCCCGCCATGCAGACATCCGCGTCTTCGGGATGTCGGTCATCACCAACGAGGGCTGGCACTTCGACGACGACTTCGTCAACGACGGCGAGGACGTCATCCGCGCTGCCAACGCGGCCTCCGAGCGTATGGGACGTATCTTCAGCGAACTCGTCCGCCAGCTCTAAGGCTCTTACGCCAAGCACACTATACGAGGGGCTCCTACCGCACTAGCACGGTAGGAGCCCCTCGCGCTTAGCCTCCGAAAGCGGAGACGCTAGGCCCATCGCAGGGAGTCACTTCGGGCAGATAATTTCTTGCGCAGAATATGTATATTTGTGTACCAACATAAAGGCACGATGAGACAGCTCAAGCATGACTCCTTGGACTGGAAGTCCTACTACACTACACACACGACGACAGCTCGTGCTGCCGTCCGCGCAGCCGTCCACGACGGCGCCCACCTCGTCTTCGGCCACGCCGTAGCAGCCCCCGAATCTATTGCTGAGGCGCTCTTCCTCGAGCGCGAGCACTTCCGCGACCTTACGATCTTCCACATGCTCTACTTCGCTACCCCCTGGCACCTACGCCCGGAGATGGGGGGGCATGCGCGCGGCCGGCTTAACTTCCTGGACAAGCACAGCCGCCCCGTAGTGCGCGAGGGACGGGCTGACTTCGTCCCCTGCCACTTCCATGAGGTGCCTCGCCTCTTCCGCGAGGGGCTCTATCCCGTAGACATCGCCGCCGTACAGCTTAGCCCGCCCAACGCCGAGGGCTACTGCTCGCTGGGCGTCTCCTGCGACTATACCAAGGCTGCCATCGAGGAGGCCAAGGTCATCATCGCCGAGGTCAACGAGCAGATGCCCTTCATCGCGGGGGACAACCTCGTACACGTCACCGAGCTCGACTACATCATCCCCGTCGACCGCCCGCTCACCGAGATCCCACAGCCTGAGATCGGGGAGGTAGAGCGGCGCATAGGCGAGGTCTGTGCCGCACTCATCCATGATGGTGACACCCTGCAGATCGGGATAGGCGCCATCCCCGACGCCGTACTGCAGTGCCTGGGGGACCGCAAGGACCTAGGGCTACACACCGAGATGTTCACCGACGGAGTGATGCACATGATGCGCCGCGGGGTGATCACGGGCGCACGCAAGACGCTACACCCCCGCAAGGTCGTCAGCTCCATCGTCATGGGCTCGCGCGAGCTCTACGACTTCGTCCATCAGCACCCCGACATCGAGCTCTACCCCGTGGACTACACCAATGATCCCTACATCATCGGGCAGAATGAGAACTTCGTCTCCATCAACTCCTGCCTCGAGATCGACCTCTGCGGACAGGTAGCCAGTGAGGCCATAGGGCAGGATCAGTTCAGCGGTACGGGCGGGCAGGTGGACTACCTCCGCGGTGTCCGCCGTGCGAAGAACGGGCGCTCCATCCTAGCCTTCACCTCGACAGCCAAGGGCGGGACAGTCTCCCGCATCGTCCCCACGCTCAGCGCTGGCGCCACCGTCACCTCGGGACGCAACGAGGTGGACTACATCGCCACAGAGTACGGTGCGGTGCGCCTGCAGGGGCTGACGCTGCGCGAGCGTGCCCTGGCACTGATCAGTATCGCCCACCCCGACTTCCGCGAAGCTCTACTGGAGAGCATACATCAGCGCTTCCCCCAGTAAAGCCCGCCCCGAGCTGCCCGACGGCTCGGCCAAGGCAGACCTTGCCCCCCCCAAAAGCAGCGCGGCACGGAGACCAAGATCTCCGTGCCGCGCTCTTATTTAGCTAGCTAGGGCTTAGCCTGCGAAGGCGACCTTGAGCTGCTCCAGCCAAGCGGCAAGGCGCTGGTCGGTCAGCTCGGGCTGATTCGTAGGATCCAGCACGAGGCCAAGGAAGCGACCATCGCGCTCAGCTACCGAATGCTCGTAGCTATAGCCCTCGGTTGAGGTCTTCCCGACGATCGTAGCCCCCAGCTCCTCCATATAGGAGGCGAGGAGCCCTACACCATCAGCGAAGCTCACGGGATAGTGCTGCTGATCGCCGAGGCCATAGACGGCTACCTTCCGCCCCGAGAGGTCGGCATCCTCCAGCTCGGGGAGGAACTCATCCCAGCTGTCGGGCAGCTCGCCGTCGAAGTAGGTCGGCGTGCCGAGGATGAAGAGCTCGTACTTCATCCAGTCCTCGAGGCGCGTCGTATCAGGGTCGAGGTAGACCACCTCCGAGCCCCAGGCGGCAGCGATGCGCTCCCCGAGCTCAGCGGTCTGTGCTGTGTGCTGGCTGTACACCAGTGCTACAGTCTTCATATACTCTAGTTTATTGGTTTAGTACTCGATAAGCTCCTTGGCTGCGGCGTAGATCTTCTCCTCGCTGGGGAGCGTCGTCAGCTCGAAGCACTTGTGGAAGCCCACGGGCGTGCCCAGTGACCCGACACGATATACGGGCGCATCTAGGTCACGGAAGGCCTTCTTGGCGATCGAGGCCGCCAGCTCAGCACCAAAGCCGCCGAAGACGCGGTCCTCGTGGACGATCAGCACCTTGGAGGTCTTCTTGATGGAGGCGTAGACCGTCTCCTCATCCCAGGGCGAGAGGGAGCGTAGGTCGATTACCTCTACGCTCTTACCCAGGTCACGCTGGATCTGCTCGGCCACGTGGAGCGATAGGAGCAGCGTATTACCGTAGGTGACGAGCGTGATGTCCGAGCCCTCACGGCGGATACGTGCCTTACCGAAGGGCACCTCGAAGTCCTCGGGGATGACGGCTGCAGCCTCAGTATTGTTGTACTGTCCCTTGGGCTCCATGAAGACCGTCACCCCACGCGAGCGCATCGCTGTACGTAGCAGTCCTGCGGCGTCATCGGCAAAGCAGGGGTAGACGACACGCGCCCCAGGGAAGGTGGTCAGCACCGCCTCGATATTCTGCGAGTGGTAGAGCCCGCCCTGGATGTAGCCCCCAGAGGCCAGGCGGATGGTGATGTTGGGAGAGAACTGCCCATTGCTGCGCCAGTACTCGTGCGTGCAGTTGACGAACTGCTCCATCGCTGGCCAGAAGTAGTCAGCGAACTCTGCCCCCTCGATGACCACGCGGATCTTGTCGCTAAAGCGGCTCATCCCGTTAGCCGTACCGACGATGTAGTCCTCCGCGATCGGGGCGTTGAAGACACGCTTGTGCCCGAACTCCTGCAGCATCCCCTTGGTCACATTGAAGACACCGCCCTTGTCCTTATTCGCCACGTCCTGCCCCCAGATGAAGGTATCGGGGTTGTGACGGAACTCCTGCTTGAGCGTCTTATTGATCGCCTGCACCAGCGTCAGCTCCTCACCCGTGCCGTCGGGGATCCCTGAGCCGTACTTGTCGCCTGGGTAAGCCTCGCCAATGACGTAGTCCATGACGGTGTCACTCGTGGGGTCGGGCGCCTGCAGGGCTTTGCGATTGGCTACCTTGAGCTCCTCGCGCGCCTCGGCCTCGATCTGCTGGAGCTCCTCCTCGGTAAAGCGCTCGTAGCGGAGCAGCATGCGGCGGAACTTAGGCAGCGGGTCGGCCGCCTTAGCTCGGTCGAGCTCCTCCTGATCGCGGTAGAGGGTGTGCTTATCCGAATTGGAGTGCGCCCCGATGCGTACGCAGGAGGCGGTGACGACGACAGGCGTACGATGCTCTACGGCGTATTCGCGCGCTGCCGCCATGGTGTTCATGGAGTCGAAGACGTCCTTACCGTCGCAGAAGAGTACCTTGAGGTGACGGATGCCAGCGTAGTTCTGCCCTACGCGTGGGTTCGCCGTCTGCTCATGCGTAGGTACGGAGATGCCGTAGCCATTGCTCTGCAGGACGAAAATCACGGGCAGACGCTCTCGGGCGGCGCCGTTGATCGCCTCGTAGACGTAGCCCTCAGAGGCCGAGGACTCCCCATGGGAGGCGATGGCACAGCCGTCGACCTTGTAGTAGTCCAGGGCACGCGCCAGACCCACAGCCTGGGAGTCGTGCGCCGCGACGCAGGAGGAGATGTTGTGTATGCCCCACTCTACCTTGGCGTAGTGGTCGGACATGTGGCGGCCCCCACTGGTGGGGTCGGTCGCCTTGGAGATACCATTGAGGATCATCTCCTCAGCCGTCATCCCTGCCGAGAGGGCAGCGGTGAGGTCTCGGTAGTAGAGGAAGAGGTGGTCCTTACCCCGCTGGAAGGTCTGCCCTATGGCCAGCTGGATCCCATCGTGCCCTGCGTTGGAGGCGTGGAACTGCCAGCCGATGGACTGGAGGAGATAGCTAGGGGCCTTCTCATCCAATAGACGTCCTAGGTAGAGGAGGTAGTACCAGCGACGGAGGGTCTCCTTGTCCGTCTTCTTGATCCCGTATCTTTTCTTTACTGCGTTCATAGGGCTCTAGTCTTGCTTCCAGTCCTCGAGGTGCTGTGCTATGGCGTGTAGGAAGGCACCGCCTAGCATACCATCGATGATACGATGGTCAAAGGACAGGGAGAGATAAATCTTGTGGCGGATAGCGATGACATCGCCTGCCTCGGTCTCGAGGATGCTGGGCTCCTTCTCGATCGCCCCAATGCCGAGGATGGCCACCTCGGGCTGGTTGATGATGGGCGTACCGAAGAGCGTGTGCGAGGCGCCATAGTTGGAGATGGTGAAGGTGCTGCCCGTCATCTCGTCTGGGCTCAGCTTGCCCTGGCGGCTCTTGGCCGCAAGGAGGCTCACCTGCTCGGCGATACCGGAGCGGCTCAGCTTGTCTGCATCACGCACCACGGGCACTACGAGGTTGCCATCAGGCAGTGCTACGGCCATACCCACATGGATGTGCTTGCGCTCGATGATGTTGTAGCCATCGACGGCGGCGTTGATGCGGGGGAAGTCCTTGAGCGCCTTGGCCACAGCCTCGATGAAGGGCGTCATATAGGTCAGAGCCACGCCCTCACGCTGCTTGAACTCGTCCTTGTGTGCCTCACGCCACTTCACGAGGTTCGTGATGTCGACCTTGATGAAGCTCGTCACATGGGGCGCTACCTGCACGGACTGCACCATACGATCGGCGATGATGCGACGGATGGGATCCATGGGGATGACCTTGTCCTCGGGCCCTACGCTGACGGCAGGAGCGCTGACGGCGGGGCGTGCAGGCGCTGCAGCAGCTGCCGCGGGCTGCGCGGCACGGGGCTGCGGAGCGGGAGCGCCCTTCTGCTGCTCGATGTAGCGGGTGATATCGGCCTTGCTGACGCGCCCGCCGAAGCCCGTCCCCGAGATCTTGTCGAGCTCGTCCTGACTTACCTTGGCCTTCTTCGCCAGCTCCAGGACAACGGGCGAATACCAGCGCTCGATGCTCCCCTTGGTGAGCGTCTGCTCGACGACGGGGCTCGCTGAGGGCTGCACGCTCGCTTCTGGAGCGGGGCTAGCTGCGGCGGCAGGAGCCGCTGCGGGCTCTGCGGTAGCACCAGCTGCGGTATCGATGACTAGGAGCACCTGCCCCACGGGGACCGTCTCGCCCTCCGTATAATTGATCTGCACGACCTTCCCTGCCACGGGCGAGGGGACGGAGGCAGCGGTCTTTGCCGAGGTGACCTCAAAGAGTTCGTCATCCTCCTGGACGAGGTCCCCGACCTTGGCATGGATGACGGTGATGGTACACTCGGTGACGCTCTCCCCAGTCTTGGGGATCTTGATGTCGAATGTAGGCATAGCTTAGTTCTATTGTCTTGCGTGTGTTGTTTGCTTGAATGAAGTGGCCGAAGGCCGCGCCCTAGGAGAGCAGCACCTCGTGCAGAATCTCCCCGACCGTAGGATGCGGGAAGACGTGGCGGCGGAAGTCCTCGACGCTCGTACCGTCGGCGATGGCGATGCCCGCCAGGAGGATCAGTTCGCTGGCAGGCGTGCCGAGGATGTGGCAGCCAAGGATGCGCTCATTCTCATCCACCAGCACCTTGCACAGGCCAGGTGCCTGTCCCTGCTCTACGACATAGCGACCAGCGTAGGCCATGGGGAGCTTGAGCGTGCGGTAGTAGCGCCCCTCAGCCTGCAGCTGCTCCTCGGTGGCGCCGACCCCTGCCAGCTCGGGATGCGTATATACAACGCCTGGGATGGCATCGTAGCGCATAGGATGACCCGCCCCCGAGACGATATGCTCGATGGCTACCTCCCCCTCACGGATGGCGGTATGTGCCAGCAGGGAGAAGCCCGTGAGGTCACCCACGGCGTAGACCTGAGGGTGCGAGGTCTGCATGTACTCATTGACGACGACGGCAGCGCGATTCTGCTGGATCGCTAGGCTCTCGAGGCCGAGGCCTGCGCTAAGCGGTCGGCGACCTACGCTCAGCAGGATCTGGCTGGCGGCGATGAGCTCCCGCTCGCCCTTCTTTGTCTCGATGGTGACGCCCTCAGGCGATACCTCTACGACCTTGCTCTCGAGGTGGAACTTCACCCCGCGCTTCTTGAAGAGCTTGCGCAGCGTCCCTGAGGTCTCCTTGTCCATAGCCCCGAGGATCTCGGGTGCCATCTCGATGACGGTCACGGGCACCCCTAGGCTAGCATAGACATCAGCGAACTCCATGCCGATGACGCCGCCACCGATGATGGCGATGTCCTTCGGGAGTTCGGTCGCAGCCAGTGCCTCACGGCTCGTCCAGTAGCTGACGCCATCCAGACCCGGGATGGGTGGGATGACGGTCTCGCTCCCCGTAGCGAGCAGGACGTAGCGCACTAGGTAGGTCTCCGTATCGGTGGCGACACGGATCAGCTCCCCCTCCCGCCCCTCGAGGCGTGCGGAGGCGGGGACGACCGTCACCCCATGCTGCTTCATTTTGTAGGCTACGCCCGAGGTGAGGGTCTTGACGACCTCGTCCTTGTGGGCCGCGATGCGGCTATAGTCGGCCTTCACTGAGCCCTCGAGCTCTATCCCGAGGGCAGCACTAGAGGCTACATCGTGGTAGAGGTGCGCTGCGTGCAGGAGGCTCTTGGTGGGGATACAGCCTTCGTTGAGACAGACGCCCCCCAGCGTAGCACGCTCGAAGAGGACAACCTGAAGACCCTGATCTGAGGCCTGAGCCGCAGCATTATAGCCTGCTGGTCCACCGCCAATAATCGCTATGTCGAAGTTCATGATGCTTGTACACTTAGGTATGTTAATGTACCCAAAGGTACGTTTTTTTTACCCAAGAAGCAGTGCGTCCCGTTCCTTGGCTTAGGGAGGGCTCGCTCCCACGGCGCTAGGGGCTTTGGAGCGACCTTGCTAAAGGCATCCGGACAAGGGCTTCACTCCCCTAGACTTAGAGCTCCTGTGGCCTTAGCTTGGCGCCCGTCCGAGCTAAGGGGAGGCGCGGGCTCTGCGAAGCCTTGCCGAGCTGAAGGATAAGGGAGACCGAGGATTTTTATATTACTTTTCGGGAAAAGTTATATTACTTCTCAGCAATTATTATATATATTCGGCGGAAAGTAATATTACTTTTCCCAGAATATTATATCATATTTCGCCCTAAGCCACTGCTCGGAGCTCAGCGAGACCTAAGGGGGAGCTCCAAGCGACCAAGCAGAGAGCCTAGGCAGCAGCTCGGGAGGAGCACTGGGCAAGGGGGCAGGGAGTGCCTCACAAGGCAGAAGGGCATCCAGGCGCAGCTCCTCCCGAGCGAAGCGGCACGAGGACCAGCGCAGCCCCCAAGGCCTCCCCCGCAGCGCGCCACGCTACAGCTCGTATCTTAGTCGTATCTTTGCAGCCAAGATGAAGCATATACGCAACTTTTGTATCATAGCCCATATTGATCATGGGAAGAGCACGCTGGCAGACCGCCTCCTAGAGATGACGCAGACCGTCTCGGGCAAGGACCTACAGGACCAGGTGCTTGATAATATGGATCTCGAGCGCGAGCGCGGGATCACCATCAAGAGCCACGCCATCCAGATGAACTACTGCCTGGACGGGCAGGACTATGTCCTCAACCTCATCGACACCCCAGGGCACGTGGACTTCTCCTACGAGGTCTCCCGCTCCATCGCCGCCTGTGAGGGTGCGCTACTCATCGTCGATGCAGCTCAGGGCATCCAGGCACAGACCATCTCCAACCTCTATATGGCACTCGAGCACGACCTCGAGATCATCCCTATAATAAATAAGGTAGACCTCCCCAGCGCTATGCCCGAGGAGGTCGAGGACCAGATCATCGAGCTCCTCGGCTGCAAGCGTGAGGAGATCATACGCGCCAGCGGCAAGACGGGCCTCGGCGTCGAGGATATCCTCCGCGCGATCGTGGAGCGCGTCCCAGCACCCGTTGGCGACCCCGAGGGACCGCTGCAGTGCTTGATCTTCGACTCGGTCTTCAATCCCTTCCGCGGGATCATCGCCTACTTCAAGGTCGTCAATGGCTCCATCCGCAAGGGCGACCACGTCAAGTTCATCGCCACGGGCAAGGAGTACGACGCCGATGAGATCGGGGTACTCCGCCTCGACATGGAGCCGCGCTCTGTCGTCAGCACGGGCGACGTAGGCTACATCATCTCGGGCATCAAGACCAGTAAGGAGGTCAAGGTCGGGGATACCATCACGCACGTCACGGGCGGCGCGAGCGAGGCCATCGCGGGCTTCGAGGAGGTCAAGCCTATGGTCTTTGCAGGGCTCTACCCCATCGAGAGTGAGGACTTCGAGAACCTGCGCGCCTCGCTGGAGAAGCTGCAGCTCAACGACGCCTCACTGACCTTCCAGCCCGAGAGCTCCATAGCGCTAGGCTTCGGCTTCCGCTGTGGCTTTCTCGGTCTCCTACACATGGAGATCATCCAGGAGCGCCTCGACCGCGAGTTCGGGATGAATGTCATCACCACGGTGCCCAACGTGTCCTATAAGGTCTACGATAAGAAGGGCGGCGTGCACGAGGTGCACAACCCCTCGGGCCTACCCGACATCACGACCATAGACCATATCGAGGAGCCCTACATCCGCGCCTCGGTCATCACGAACACAGCCTACATCGGGCCCATCATGACGCTCTGCCTCGGCAAGCGCGGGCAGCTGATCAAGCAGGAGTACATCTCGGGCGACCGCATCGAGATCTTCTTCGACCTGCCGCTCGGGGAGATCGTCATCGACTTCTACGACAAGCTGAAGAGCGTCTCCAAGGGCTATGCCTCCTTCGACTACCACATCAGCGACTTCCGCCCCTCCCGCCTAGTGAAGCTCGACATCCTGCTCAACGGCGACCCCGTGGATGCCCTCTCGACGCTGACACACGTGGATAATAGCGTGGCCTTCGGGCGCCGCATGTGTGAGAAGCTCAAGGAGCTCATCCCGCGCCAGCAGTTCGACATCGCCATCCAGGCAGCCATCGGCGCCAAGGTCATCGCCCGCGAGACCATCAAGGCCGTGCGTAAGGACGTGACGGCCAAGTGCTACGGCGGTGACGTCTCCCGTAAGCGTAAGCTCCTGGAGAAGCAGAAGGAAGGGAAAAAGCGCATGAAGCAGATCGGTACCGTCGAGGTGCCACAGAAGGCCTTCCTCGCTGTCCTCAAGCTCGACTAAGGATCAGATAAAGCACCAGCTAAGATGCCAGCACCCAGCCAGCCCAAGGTAGCTCGGAAGCGCCCCACCACAGTGGCGCCGCTCGAGCTCGACGGGCGTATCCCGCCCCAGGACCTAGCCATCGAGGAGGCTGTCCTCGGGGCGCTCCTCCTCGAGAAGGACGCCTACCCGCGCGTCAGCGAGCTACTCCGCCCCGAGACCTTCTACCTGCACACTCACGAGCTCGTATATACGGCCATGACGCAGCTAGCTATGGAGCAGAAGCCCATAGATATGCTGACCGTCATCGAGGAGCTGCGCCGCATGGAGGTACTGGAGGAGGTCGGCGGCCAGGCCTTCATCGCGGGGCTCTCGACCAAGATGCTCTCGACCTCGAGCCTCGAGGCGCATGCCGAGATCCTCGCGGACAAGGCCCTCAGCCGTAGCCTCATCGGCATGGCCTCCCAGACGCTCAAGGATGCCTTCGACGACGTCGTGGCGGTCAAGGAGCAGGTACAGCGCGCCGAGGCTAGCCTCTTCGAGCTGTCGCGCGACGAGAAGAAGGGAGACTTCGAGCCCATACGTCCGCTGGTCAAGAACGCCATCGAGGAGATCCAGATCGCGGCCAATAGGACGGAGGGGATCAGCGGGCTCTCGACGGGCTTCCCCAAGATCGACGAGATGACCTCAGGCTGGCAGAACTCCGACCTCATCATCATCGCGGCGCGTCCTGCCATGGGTAAGACGGCCTTCGTCGTCTCTATGGCGCGCTACATGGCCGTAGACCAAGGGATCCCCGTAGCGCTCTTCAACCTCGAGATGAGCTCCGTGCAGCTCGTCAAGCGCTTCCTGTCCAACGTCTGCGAGATCGATGGGCAGAAGATCAAGAGCGGACGTCTAGACGACGTCGAATGGGCACGACTGAATAACCGCATGGCAGGGCTCGAGGCTGCGCCACTCTACATCAACGACACGCCCTCGCTCTCGGTCTTCGAGCTGCGCACCAAGGCGCGTCGCCTCGTGAGCCAGCATCAGGTCAAGCTGATCATCATCGACTACCTCCAGCTGATGAATGCCAGCGGGATGAGCTTCGGCAACCGTGAGCAGGAGGTCAGTACCATATCGCGCTCACTGAAGATGCTGGCCAAGGAGCTGAACATACCCATCATCGCCCTCTCCCAGCTCAACCGCGGCGTGGAGAACCGCCAGCAGGGCGGCGACGCTAATAGCAAGCGCCCGCAGCTCTCTGACCTCCGTGAGTCGGGGGCGATCGAACAGGACGCCGACATCGTGTGCTTCATCCACCGCCCCGAGTACTACAAGATCACCGTAGACAGCGAGACGGGCGAGTCGCTCAAGGGCGTCGGCGAGTTCATCATCGCCAAGCATCGTAACGGGCCCGTCGGTGAGGTACGCCTCGCCTTCAAGTCCGACTACGCCCGCTTCTCCCCTCTGGAGGACCTGCAGCCAGGTGCTGAGGCCGATGCCACCCGCCCGACGACCTCGCTCTCTGGTCGTAGCCTCACGGCAGCACCAGCGGCAGCAGCACCGTCTGCCCCAGCCTTCGACCCGCTCGCCCCAGATAATAACTTCCCTGGCGGCCAAGTACCCTTCTAGCCCCGCCGCCCCTTTACCCCTCCCTAGGTTCACCATCCCATGCTCCACCCCGACTATCTGCTACGCCAGCAGCGCCTCCAGAGCTACATGCAGGAGGCAGGCATCGACGCCCTCGTGCTTAGCTCCAATGTCGCCCTACTCTATGTCTACGGCCAGGTCTTCGCTGGGCTAGCAGTACTACTTCAGCAGGGTGAGGCGCACTACTTCGTACGCCGCCCGCAGACACAGCCTGAGACCAGCCAGCTCCACCACATCCGCAAGATCGAGCAGCTCCCCGAGTGGCTCGACCTCAAGCCCCTTCGGCGCGTCGCCCTCGAGCAGGACGAGCAGAGCTATAGCGACGTACAGCGCATGGCGCGCATCTTCGAGGGAGCAGAGATTATCAACGCCACGCCGCTGCTGCGCCGTGCCCGCATGGTCAAGACGCCCCTAGAGCTCGAGCAGCTTCGCCAGTGCGCAGCGCGACACGTCGAGGTCTACCGCGAAGTCCCGAAGGTCTATCGTGAGGGGATGACGGACAGAGACCTGCAGATCGAGCTGGAGCGTGTGATGCGCCAGCATGGATCGGTGGGGCTCTTCCGCTGCTTCGGCTCGGCGATGGAGATCTTCATGGGCAGCCTGCTGGCAGGGGACAATGCGGGCACCGCCTCGCCCTATGACTTCGCCCTCGGAGGTGCTGGGACTACGGCGCTGCCTCTAGGGGCTAACGGGACGCCCCTCACCGAAGGCACCGCGGTGATGGTCGACATGGCGGGCAACTACGGCGTCTATTACTCTGACCTGACGCGTACCTATTCCGTCGGCCAGCTTCCTGCCGAGGCCTACCGCCTGCACGAGCTGAGCCTCCAGCTGCACCGTGAGGTCATGCAGACAGCAGGCCCAGGCAGCTCCTGCGCCGAGCTCTACACGCGCTCGCTGGAGCGTGTCACGGCCGCAGGTGCTGCGGACTACTTCATGGGGACGGAGCTGCAGGCACAGTTCGTCGGGCATGGGATTGGACTTCAGATCAATGAGCTGCCCGTGCTCACTCCACGCAGCCGCGACGTCCTAGAGCCTGGGATGGTCATTGCCTTCGAGCCGAAGTTCGTCCTCCCTGGGGTCGGCGCCGTAGGGATAGAGAATAGCTACCTCGTCACGGAGACAGGCGTCGAGAACCTCACGCCTGCCCCCGAGGAGATCATCGACCTACGCACGGGTCTCCCCCACGCCTAGTCCTATGAAGCGCATAGCCCTCTACGCTGGCTCCTTCGACCCCTTCACACGGGGTCATGCCGATATCGTCAGCCGCGGCCTCGCTCTATTCGATGAGGTCATCGTCGCCATCGGGACGAACGAAGCCAAGCGCAACCTCTACACCGCCGAGCAGCGCCAGCAGCAGATCAGCCGCTACTATGCTGACCAGCCCCGCGTCCGTATCGTCGTATATACGGGGCTGACGGTGACGCTCGCTCAGGAGCTCGGAGCGCACGTCCTGCTGAGGGGCGTACGCAGTAGCACCGATATGGAGTACGAGCGCACGCTGGCCGACCTCAACCGCCATATCGCCGATATGGAGACCGTCCTATTGCCCGCCTCGCAGCGCCTGACCCATATCAGCTCCTCCGTCGTCCGCGAGCTCCTCCACTACGGGGCCGACGTCTCGGCCTTCCTCCCCGAGGGCTTCGTCCTTGATCCCATCGTCTAGGTATGGCTGACTGGAAAGACCGACTGGGCGTGCTCTACAGCACGAACCCCGACTTCGAATACACGACCGAGCAGGTCGAGGAGCCCGATACACTCGAGCCTGCACGCCAAGAGCTGCGCATCAGCCTGAGCAAGAAGCAGCGCGGCGGCAAGGAGGTGACGCTCATCACGGGCTTTGTCGGGCGCGAGGAAGACCTTGCTGAGCTCGGCCGTCTCCTACGCCAGCGCTGTGGTGTCGGTGGCTCGGCTAAGGACGGCGAGATCCTCATCCAGGGCGACCAGCGTACCAAGCTCCGCAGCCTCCTCCCCTCCCTCGGCTACACCCGCACTAAGGGCTAAGACCTCGCGAGCTCGCCCAGCGAGCAGCGCAAATATAAAAGGCTATCCCCCTCCCAGCCTGCCTCGGGCAGCTTGGGAGGGGGATAGCCTTTTACTTAGGGTACTTGCCGCTCCTCATCGGAGCCTCGGCAGGCAATCTCGGTGACTCAGGAGGGACTCAAACCCTCGACCTTCAGAACCGGAATCTGACGCTCTATTCAACTAAGCTACTGAGCCATGCGCGACTAGGAGAGAGCCCCTAGTGACAGCGCTGCAAAGATACGAATATTCGCCCGTCTATCCTAGCGGAGGAAGCTATTATGACGGCGTTCGTGCCCGATCGTCGTCTCGGGGCCATGTCCACTGAAAACGATGGTCTCATCAGGTAGTGGCATGTACTGCGCCTTGATGGCAGCCAGCAGCTGGTCATAGTCGCCGTACCAGAAGTCCGTGCGGCCTATCGTGCCGAGCAGCAGCGTATCCCCGGAGAGCAGAATCCCCGAGTCAGCCGCGTAGAAGGCGATATGCCCTGGGGCATGCCCTGGCACGAAGAGCACACGTAGCGTCTCCCCCCTGAACTGGATCGTATCGTCCTGCTCGACGAGCGTATAGCGGCTCTCTGGGACGTCCTCCAGCGGCAGTGGGATGCCGTAGCCCTTGAGCTGGTCGGAGGGCAGCGGGAGCTTCTCGAAGTCTATACGATTGGCGTAGGCTGCGAGCCCAGGCCAGGTACGCAGCACATAGGCAGCGCCCCACACGTGGTCAAAGTGCTGATGGGTGCACAGCAGGAGCTTGGGCTCGAGGCCCTGCTCCTCGATGAAGTCCTTGAGCTGGTCCTCCTCTGAGTGACGCATGCAGCCTGGGTCGACGATAGCGGCCTCACGGCTCGCCTCATCGTAGAGGACGTAGGTATTCTCTTGTACGGGTCCGAAGGTGAATTGCTTAATCTTGAGCATGATGTAGTGATGGGCTAGGGCGCGGTGCTCCTATCGGCTACGATAGCCGAGGATCTGACGCGCGCGCTCCTTAGCGCTGGAGAAGGTGAAGAGGTCGACGAGCTGATGGGCGTTGAAGGCATCACGCAGGCGCGGAGCCAAGGCCTCCAGCACCGTGAGCTTGTCGTCGTCCCAGGTGAAGAGCTTCAGCACACGTGCAGCCTGATCCGTGGTGAAGTAATTGCGACGCGCGGCGTCCTGAATGAAGCGGATCTTATCTTCCTTGAAGGGCTTGCGCTGGATATCGCGGATGAATTCGGCGAAGGCCTCCTCCGCACGCTGCGCCTCCTCCCGTCCATAGTCGCCCCCAGGAGGAATCGGAACTGATGGAGGGCAGGACTTAAGGATCTTGCGTGCACGAGCCTTATCATCGTCCCAGGTGAAGAGGTCGACAATCCGATGAGCATTAAAGCTATCACGTATGCGTGGAGCTAGGATCGTAAGTACCTTAAACTTCTCATCGTCCCAGGAGAAGAGGCTCAGAACGCGTATGGTCTGCTCTGTGGTGAAGTAGTTGCGCTGCGCTACATCCCGAATGAGACGGAACTTATCCTCGTCGAAGGGCTTGCGCTGGATATCGCGGATGAACTCATCGAAGCCCTCCTCTGCTCGCTGTGATCCCTCCCGTCCATAGCCGCCCCCAGGAGGAATCGGAACTGATGGAGGGCAGGACTGAAGGATCTTGCGTGCACGAGCCTTATCATCGTCCCAGGTGAAGAGGTCGATGATCCGATGAGCATTGAAGCTATCACGTATGCGTGGGGCTAGGATCCTAAGTACCTTAAACTTTTCGTCATCCCAGGAGAAGAGTCTCAGGACGCGTATGGTCTGCTCTGTAGTGAAGTAGTTGCGCTGCGCTACATCCCGAATGAGGCGGAACTTATCCTCGTCGAAGGGCTTACTCTGAATATCGCGGATGAACTGCGAGAAGGCCTCCTCCGCACGGCGCTCCTGCTCGGCCTCGTAGCCTCCCCTTGGGTATCCTCCCCCGGGATAAGTTCCCTCGGGATAGCCGCTGCCAGGGTAGCCACCACCCTGCTGGGGACGGCTCGGATAGGGCGTGCGATCGGGGAAGCGATCGACCTCCCTGTGGTTGTCCATACGCGTGACTCGCCCCTCGTAGAAGGTGATCTGCGTGACATAGATCGCGCCCCCTACATCACTGCGGCGATACTCCCACAGCTCGCTACCATCCGCGGCGAGGCTGCGGGTGTCGGGGCGTCCCATAACCTGCGTGACTTGCTCGCGGCTCATACCACGCTCTATACGCTCGATCCCACGCTGCGGCTCGAGCATCGCCGCGATGCCGCAGGAGCTAAGCCCGAGTACCAAGGCTAGTGGGAGAAGTCTGATGAACTGCTTCATACTGGTAGCTTAACTAAGTGTCGGGGCGGGCAGAGCGCCCTCGGCGTCTCCCCTACCCCTTTGATTCCTTAACGCCAAAGATACGAGGAATCATACAATTCCTAGGCCGCGAGCCGGAGCAAGGAGCCCCAGAGAGGAGCTCCAGCAGCTACTCAGCTCGCGGAGCTGCAGCCCCTATACCCTATCCCCCTAGTCCTCAAGCTCCGTGACCGATATCCCTCAGCGCTGCCACTGACGCCCCTCAGCCTCCTGACTGATATCCATCGGCGGGCTGAGGGATATCCGTCAGCAGGCTCCCTCCTAGGAGCAGCTCCGCGCGCCTAGGCTGCGGGTAGCTTCGGGGGATTGCTCGGCTTTACTTATATTTGTTCTTGCTACTCCGAAGCACTTAGATGGTATACACCTTGATGCAGCTCTGTAGATCGCGCATTCTACCGATAGATCTCGAGGGGACTTCCCTGTACGCTAGGCTCAGCAGGCCCAGCGCGCCTCCCCCTACGCTACGCTCTGCCCGAGAGGGGCGGCCTAGCGAGCTGGCACAGCCCATCCCGCCGAGGAGCTAAGTAGCATCAGCCCACTATGACAAGAGAAGAATTGATCAAGGAGCGCCGCGCCCAGCCCTGGCGTGCCGAGCTACGCAAGGCGAGTCCCAATAAAGAACGTATCACCGCACCCCGCACCCCTATGCCGACGCTCGGCCTCGGGGAGCGGCTCAGCTCCTTCCACCACGAGGTCGCTCTAGGCTATACGGCCGAGCTGGCCATGGAGGAGGCACGTCGCTGCCTCGACTGCCCTAACCCAGGCTGCGTCTCGGGCTGCCCCGTGGGGATCCATATCCCCTCCTTCATCAAGCTCATCGAGCGGGGGGAGTTCGTCGACGCCCTAGGGATCATCCGCGAGACCAGCAGCCTGCCCGCCGTCTGTGGGCGTGTCTGCCCGCAGGAGAAGCAGTGCGAGAGCCAGTGCATCTACACGCTGAGTCTCAAGAAGCCTGCCGTCTCCATCGGCAACCTCGAGCGCTTCGTCGCCGACTACGAGCGCCTGCACCCCGAGGAGGCTAAGCCCTTAGCCCCGCCTATGCCCCCCAATGGCCTACGTGTCGCCGTCATCGGCAGCGGGCCCGCGGGAATCTCCTTCGCCACCGATATGGCCAAGTGGGGCTATGAGGTGACGGTCTACGAGGGCGCCGAAGAGCTGGGGGGAGTCCTACGCTACGGGATCCCAGAGTTCGTCCTGCCCAATAACATTATCGAGCACGAGCTGGCGAAGCTCCGCCAGCTGGGCGTGCACTTCGTCACTAGCACCTATGTCGGGCAGGACGTCACCGTGCAGCAGCTCCAGGAAGAGGGCTTCGCAGGGATCTTCGTCGCTACGGGCGCTGGCGTGCCCAACTTCATGCACGTCCCAGGCGAAGACCTCAAGGGCATCCACTCCGCCAGCGACTATCTGGCGCGCCTGAACATGATGAGCCCCGAGGAGATCGCCGAGGAGAAGCGAGGCTATGCAGGCAAGCGCGTGGCCATCATCGGAGCGGGGAATACCGCCATCGATGCCGTACGCTCCGCTCTGCGCCTCGGTGCCGCGGAGGTGATGATCGTCTACCGCCGCAGCCGTGAGGAGATGCCCGCCCGTGCCGAGGAGCTCCACCATGCCGAGGAGGAGGGGACACGCTTCCTGACGCTGCACAATCCCATCGCCTACCTCGCCGACGACTCGGGGCACGTCGCCCGCATGCGCCTGCAGCAGATGCAGCTCGGCGAGCCCGATGCGAGTGGACGCCGCAGCCCCCAGCCCATAGAGGGCGCCATCGTGGAGCTCGAGGTCGATGAGGTCATCGTGAGCATAGGCTACTCCGCCAGCCCGCTCGTACCGCAGTCGCTGCCCGAGCTCTCAGTCTCCCGCTCGGGGACCATCGTCGTCGATGAGGAGCAGCGCAGCTCCATCCCCACGATCTATGCTGGGGGTGACATCGTACGCGGACCCGCGACTGTGATCCTTGCCATGGGCGACGGACGCCGCGCCGCCACCGCCATGCACCGCTCGCTGACGGGACGCACCGAGCTGGGCGCCTTGGTCTAAGGCCTCCCCTAGCCTAGCCCACCTAAGCAAAAGCCCCAAGCAGCACGCCCCGCTAAGCCTAGATGCTTAGCGGGGCGTGCTGCTTGGGGCTCGGTGAGGGGAAGGCGCTACTTCTTGTAGATGATGCTCAGCCCATCACGTAGGGGGAGGATGAGGTTCTCCACGCGCGGATCCTCCTGCACGTGGCGGTTGAAGGACAGGATGCTCTGCGTCTGGGCATCCGTCGGCAGTGGGTCGGCGATGACCTTGCCATCCCAGAGCGTATTATCGGCTAGGATGATAGCACCACTAGGTAGGTGTGGCAGGATGAGCTCGTAGTAGTCGAGGTACTGGCGCTTGTTGGCATCGATGTAGACGAGGTCGAAGGCGTAGCGCTCCACCAGCTCGGGCAGCAGCTCGAGGGCATCGCCCAGGTGCAGCTTAATCCGCTCACCCCAGGGCGCCTCAGCGATGAAGCCGCGGATGAAGTCCTCCATCTCATCGTCCGACTCTATGGTGTGCACCTCTCCATCAGGGGGTAGCACCTCGGCCATGCAGTGCGCCGCATAGCCCGTATAGGTACCGAGCTCGAGGACATAGCAAGCGCCCTTCATGCGACAGAGCATCTGCAAGAGGCCTCCCTGCAGCTGTCCCGAGAGCATGCGCGCCCTGAGGAGCTGCACATGCGCCTGTCGGGCGAGCCGCTGCCGCAGCTCGCTCTCGGGCGTCGTATGCGCTAGGATATAGTCCTCGAGACGCTGCTCTAGGAGCGTCATGCCTGCGTGGTGGAGCTAGGCATACCGAGGAGCTCGCGTATGCGTGCTGCTACCTCCTCCATCTGCCACATAGGTGTGGAGGTGGCACCACAGATGCCGATGCTGGTGGGCAGAGGCTGTAGCATATCAGCCGTCAGCTCGTCGGGAGAGGAGACGAAGATGCTGCGCTCGTTGCCCTTGAGGCAGTAGCTGAAGAGCACCTTACCATTGGAGCTCTTCGCCCCAGCGACGAAGAAGACTAGCTCGTGCTGCGAGGCGAAGTCCTGGATATGCGGCATACGATTGGACACCTGGCGACAGATCGAGTCCTGATACTCGAAGCGAGCCCCCTCCTGCATACGATCGCGCAGCGTGTCGATCAGCTCGAGGAAGCCCGTCAGCGACTGCGTCGTCTGGGAGAAGAGCGCCACGTGACGCGCGAAGTCGATCTGCTCGACATCCTCGGGGTACTGCACGATGATGGCCTTGCCCTCCGTCTGCCCGACCAGGCCATTAACCTCAGCGTGTCCCTTCTTGCCATAGATGACGATCTGGCCCCCGATGGGATCCAGCTCGACGAACTTCTTGCGCACCTTCTTCTGCAGCGCCAGCACCACAGGGCAGGTGGCATCGACGAGCTCGATATTGCGCTCGCGTGCCATCTGATAGATCGCAGGCGCCTCCCCATGCGCACGGAAGAGGACGCGCTTGCCCTCTAGCTGGCGGAAGGTGTCGTAGTCGATCGTCTGCATGCCCTTGGCCTGCAGGCGGTCGACCTCCTGGCTGTTGTGGACGATGTCGCCGAGGCAGTAGAGCTCCTTCTTGTCCTTCTCGAGCTGCTGCTCGGCATGCTTGACAGCGTTGATGACGCCGAAGCAAAAGCCCGACTGCTGGTCTATCTCTATCGTGGGGTAGGTCATATCTAGATGTTGATGGGATGATGTAGGCAGCGACTACCCTCTACGGGCAAGCGCAGCCTGGTAATAGGAATGTAGCAGGGCGTCCTGCTCGGGGATGGTAAGGTGGGAGTTGTCCAGTACCAGTGCATCGGGCGCCTGGATGAGCGGTGCCACCTCGCGGTGGGTGTCGATATAGTCACGCTCCTGCAGGTTCGCCAGCACCTCCTCCATGGTGATGATATGGTCACCCTTGCTGCGCAGCTCTGCCAGACGACGCTCCGCACGCACCTGGGGATCGGCCGTGACGAAAACCTTGAGTTCGGCATCAGGGAAGACGGCCGTACCGATGTCACGGCCATCCATGACGATGCCCTTATGCCGCCCCATCTCCTGCTGCTGTGCGGTCAGGAAGCTGCGCACGAAGCCGAGGGCGGCCACAGGGCTCACCTGCGAGGCGACCTCCATAGAGCGGATGGCCTGCTCGACACGCTCGCCATTGAGGTAGAGCTCGGGGCGGGGACTCTGCTCCGCCAGGCGGAAGGCCAGCTCGAGGTCACCCAGCGAACGCTCCAGCGACGAGGCGTCGATGAGGCCATTCTCGATGAAGCCCTTACGTATGGCCCAGAGGGTGACGCCGCGGTACATGGCCCCCGTGTCTACATAGATATAGCCGATGGCCTCGGCCAGCGTGCGTGCCATGGAGCTCTTGCCACAGGAGCTGTAGCCGTCGATGGCTACGATGATCTTATCCTTCATTGATTCTAATAGCTTGTTGGTCTTCAGCAGGGTGAGGTCAGAGAAAAGGATCGCCCTGCGCTATAGCCACCAAAGAGGCTAACAGACACAGGGCGAAGAATGTTGCGCGAGCTAAGCGACAAGACGCCAGATGCCCGCCGTGATCATGGTCACGAGGATCCCGAGACCAAGGGGGAGGAAGACGGAGAGTAGCGTCCAGCGCAGGCTGCCTGTCTCCTTATAGATCGTGTAGATCGTCGTGCTACAGGGGTGATGCAGCAGGCAGAAGAGCATAAGGCAGACGCCCGTCATCAGCGTCCAGCCTCCTTGCTGCAGGAGGGCGAAGGTCTCGGCATCGCCTCCCTCCATCAGGACGCCCGCTCCAGCAGGATCACCACCGCCCAGCACCAGCGTCGTGAGCATGAGCACTGTGGGTATGACGACCTCGTTGGCAGGGATCGCCAGGAGGTAGGCCAGGAGGATGACGCCATTGAGCCCCATCAACATCCCTGGGTAGTCCAGCAGCTGGATGAGGTGTGCGGCGACGCTAGCTCCCCCGATATGTACATTGCACGAGAGCCAGATGAAGGCCCCCGCAGGGGCTGCGAAGACCAGGGCACGCCAGAGGACGATCAGCGTGCGGTCGATGAAGGAGGTGTAGAGCGTGCGCCAGAACTGCGGCGGCCTATAGGGCGGCAGCTCGAGGTGGAAGGTAGAGACCTCCCCGTGCAGCACCGTATGGGAGAGCGCCCAGGAGGCACCAAACATGACCAGCACGCCCAGCAGCACGATCGCTAGCACCGCGCCGATGCTTGCCAGCCCCGCATAGGCAGGCGGCACGGCCGCCCCGATGAAGAGCGAGGACAGGAGGATGATGGTAGGCCAGCGCCCATTGCAGAGCGAGAAGTTATTGGTGATGATGGCGATGAGGCGCTCGCGCTCGCTGTCGATGATACGCGTGGAGACGACGCCCGCAGCATTGCAGCCGAAGCCCATGCTCATCGTCAGCGCTTGCTTACCATGCGCCCCACTACGACGGAAGAGCTCATCGAGGTTGAAGGCCACACGCGGCAGATAGCCGAAGTCCTCCAGTAAGGTGAAGAGCGGGAAGAAGATCGCCATCGGCGGCAGCATCACCGACACGACCCAGGCCGTAGTGAGATAGATACCGTCCGCCAGCAGTCCCGTGAGCCACCAGGGGCTACCGAGCGTGACTAGCGCCGAGCGGAAGAGCGGGTGCACCTTCCCCACCAAAAGGTCACTCAGGAGCGAGGAGGGATAGTTCGACCCGACGATGGTGAGCCAGAAGATCACCCCGAGGAGGAGCAGCATGATGGGGAAGCCCCAACGGCGCGAGGTGAGGATGCGGTCGAGCCGCACGTCCAGCGGTAGGCGTCCCTCGACATGGGCCTGCAGCACGACCTCCGAGCAAATGCGGTAGGCGTCGGCATAGATCGACTCCGTCCACTGGTCGTGGAAGTTCTCCCCGATCTCGAGGTGCACCTGACGCGCCAGCTCGAGGAGCTCAGGGGCATCGAAGCGCGCGGTGATCGAGGGGTCGTCCTCGATAAGGCGCGTGGCGATCCACCAGCTGTTAGCAACCTCGGGATAGAGCTCCTCTACCTTGGCCTGGAGCTTCGCGACGAGCTGCGCCGTGTGCTCCGGCAGGCTCTGCCCTCGGTAGGGACGGCAGACGTACTCACCAAGCGCTACGGCGCGTATCTGTACGAGCAGCTCGGGGATGCCCTTGCCCGAGCGGGCACTGGCCCCTACGACGGGGATGCCGAGGCGGCGGGAGAGCGCCTGGAGGTTGATCTCGATCTTATTACGGCGCGCCTCATCAAGGAGGTTCACGCAGAGGACGACCTTATCCGTGATCTGCAGCACCTGCAGCAGAAGGTTCATGTTACGCTCCAGGCGGGTGGCATCGGCAACGATGACCGTGACGTCGGGACGGTCGAAGAGGATGAAGTTGCGGGCGATCTCCTCGTCCTCGCTCGTCGAGGAGAGGGAGTAGGTGCCTGGGAGGTCTACGATCTTGTAGCCCTCGCCAGCGTAGACGAAGGCTCCCTCGGCCTTGCCGACCGTCTTGCCGGGCCAGTTGCCCGTGTGCTGCTTGAGCCCCGTGAGCGCGTTGAATACGGTGCTCTTACCCGTATTGGGGTTCCCCGCCAGAGCTATGGTATAGTGCGTCTCGGCGAGGTGCTCCCCACGACGCTGCAGGGCAGCTGCCTGCGCGGAGGCAGAGGTACAGGAGGTATCAGGACTTATTCTTGAAGGCATAGCTTGGGGTCTTGGATAAGGATATAGCGGGCTTGGTCACGGCGTAGAGCGATGGCGGCCCCGCGTACGATGTAGGCCGTAGGATTGCCCAGCGGACTGCGCATCTCGACGCTGATGTGGCTGCCGCGTACGAAGCCGAGGTCCATCAGACGGCGGCGCATGGGCCCGCGGCAAGAGGGCGAGAGTCCAAGCACGGTGCTGGACTCATCGGGAGCGAGTGTCGAGAGACGCCGCACCTCGGCGGCATGACTCTCCTTGAGCTCCTGCGGGGTGGCCAGACGTAGGTGGAGCGAGCTGAGGAACTGTGCGGGGAGCTCATAGGCCTCCCCCTCGTAGTAGAGGCGACAGATTCCCGACTCCAGCGTCTGCAGCTGGAAGATGGAGTCGCGCGTCAGCCCCAGATCCGTAAGGTAATGATAGGCCTCCACGAGGTCATCCTCGATGTGGAGGACGTAGTACCAGGAGCCCGACTGCAGGGCCTCTAGGGGAAGCGCCTCGGGCAGCTCAGCCTGTACTCCCTCTGCCGTAGGGATGGGGTCGCCATGCGGGTCGTAGAGGGGGTTGCCTAGGAGCGAGGCGATACGCTGGTGCTCGGAGGAGCTGAGCTGGTGCTCCTTGGTATGCGCTAGGCGGTGCCATTCGCTCGGCGTGTAGCCCGAGTGCTCCGCCAGATACAGCTCGTAGAGGCGGTGGGCACGGATGAGCTCGAGGGCACGCTGCTCTCCACGCTCGGTGAGGGCGAAGGAATCGGCAGCGAGATAGCCCTCCTGCCGCAACTGCTGGAGCAGCTCCGAGAGCTCGGGGCCGTGACGCAGGATGGGGCTAGAGCTGGCCTGCGCCCCAGCGGGCTGATGCTGCTGCTCGTAGAGGCTCTTGAGTAGATCCTCGGCCTCGGTATGCCGGACGAGGCGGCGCGGGAGCATCCCGCAGCGCTGTAGCCAGCCGAGCCAATGATGTGCTTGTCGCTTTGTCATCTCTGTAATTATCTATCGGTGCCTAGAGGATCTACACGAGCGCTCATGACCACGCAGTCGGGACTGCGTAGCCATGAGCGTAGACGAGGGGAAGCGGGCTAGGGAGGGGCTAGCCGAGGTAGGGCTTGAGGGAGGCGCAGTGTATGTCGTTGCGCAGCTTGCGTATGGCCTTCTCCTTGATCTGACGCACGCGCTCACGCGTCAGGTCGTACTTCATCCCTATCTCATCGAGCGTCATCTCGGGGTAGCCACAGATGCCGAAGAAGCACTTGACGATCTCGGCCTCACGCTCGGTGAGGTTCGTCAGCACCTGGTTGATCTCGCTGCTGAGCGACTCATCGAGCAGTACGCTATCCGTCGAGGGCGTATCGTCACTGGTCAGTACGTCCAGGAGGCTATTCTCCTCTCCCTCGACAAAAGGGGCGTCGACGGAGATATGCCGCCCTGCGACCTTGAGCGTCTCGGTGATCTTGTCCTCGGGGAGGTTCAGCTCCTTCGCCAGCTCCTCGGCTGAGGGGCGACGCTCGTTCTCCTGCTCGAACTTAGCCAAGGCCTTGGAGATCTTGTTGAGCGTCCCGACCTGATTGAGGGGCAGGCGTACGATACGCGCCTGCTCGGCCAGCGCCTGGAGGATCGCCTGGCGTATCCACCAGACGGCGTAGGAGATGAACTTGAAGCCGCGCGTCTCGTCGAACTTCTCGGCAGCCTTGATCAGCCCGAGGTTCCCCTCATTGATGAGGTCGGGGAGACTGAGGCCTTGGTTCTGGTACTGCTTGGCGACGGAGACGACGAAGCGCAGATTGGCTCGGGTCATCTTATCCAGGGCTCGACGGTCGCCCCGCTTGATCGCCTGGGCGAGCTCTACCTCCTCCTCTATGCTGATGAGCTCCTCGCGACCTATCTCCTGCAGGTAGCGGTCGAGCGAGGCACTCTCGCGATTGGTGATGGACTTCGATATCTTGAGTTGTCTCATAGCGTTCCCTTCTATCTACTGATGGTGAAGTGTCCACTAGATGTCTACATAGCTACAACGCAGGGCTAGGCCCTTTTGTTTGGAGCCGACTCTAGTGGCGCGAGCTCATTGCTTGACTAGGCCCTCGAGGTGCTTGACCTCGGCCTCAAGCTCGGCGATGCGCTCCTGCTGTGCGTGGATCATCTGCTGGTAGGAGTTCAGCTCCTCTGTCTCGATACTACTGGGCGCCTGCTCCTCGACGCGGAGGAGTAGGTCGCTCAGGACGTTCATATAGTTATTGAAGGCATCGTAGGGCGAGCTGTAGGGGCTGTAGGGATGCCCCCCCCAGTTGATCGTATTCATGTAGTAGAAGTGGTCGGCACTCTGTAGACAGAGCCAGTCCATCAAGAGGCTGCGGTCCTCGAGGGCGTGGACACGCTCGCCCCACTGACGGAGTTTCTCGATCACCCCCTGCTGAAGGATATTGCCGTTCCATTCGTTGGTACTCTTCTCCTCACCAGCCCAGCTAATCGGATAGGCTACGGAGATCAGCCCCACTGGGCGCTGGCTATCCAGGAGCTGCGAAGGGGTAGCGAAGGTCACGCCGTAGTCTGCGGCGAGCTTGGGCAGGGCACGGAAGAACTCGAAGATCCCCGTCTCTGCACGATTCATCTCCCCAAGGACCTCATAGTTCATATAGAGGAGGGTGAAGTCCTCACCCTCGGGGAGGTGCTGCACACGCCCCAGGAGCTTGTCTGCCGTGACGGGGTATTCGTGAGAGCTGTAGTTGGAGAAGTGGTTCGTCACCAGCTCGCTCAGACCAGCGTTGCGCAGCAGCAGCTTGGTCTCGGGCGAGACGGCCGAGCCGTAGAGGTAGTTAGGGCTCTTCCACCCCAGGACGTGCTTGGCGCCCTCGGTGATGACGCCCTCATAGCCTAGGGAGGCGAGCTCTAGGGCGATCTCATCCGAATAGATCAGCTCGCTATTGCAGAAGACACGGGAGGGGGCGACGCCGAAGAGCTCGCGCAGCTTGGTCTGCTGCATGCGCACCTGGTTGCGGAACTCTACGGGATCGTAGAGCGAGGATATAGAGTGCGCATAGGTCTCTGCGACGAACTCCACACGCCCCGTAGCCACGAGCTCCCTGAAGCTCTCGAGGAGCTCAGGCTTGCGGTACTCCATCTGCTCCAGCGCTAGCCCTGAGATCGAGAAGCTGACGTGGAAGTCGGGGTAGGTCTTGAGCAGCTCCAGCAGCATGCGGTTCGCAGGGAAGTAGCAGCTATCGGTGATACGATCGAAGACCTCCTCATTGAGGTAGTCATCACTGTAGTAATGGACATTCCCGATATCGAAGAAGCGGTAGCGACGAAGTCGGATGGGCTGGTGTATCTGGAAGCAAAGGCAAATCTTCTTCATAGCTCTAGTGTATAGCGTGTGTCAGAGTTTAGCGTACGTAGCGGTCGTAGATGGCGCGTACCTTGCGCCCGGCGGCCTCCCAGGTGATGCTGTTCACCTCGCGCAGCCCCTCCTCCTTGAGGAAGGCATGCATCTCGGGGTAAGTGATCAGGGCATAGATGGCGTCGGCCATGGCGTCGATGTCCCAGTAGTCTACCTTGATGGCGTAGTCGAGGATCTCGGCGCAGCCCGACTGATAGGAGATGATGGAGGGGACGCCGCACTGCATGGCCTCCAGCGGGGAGATCCCGAAGGGCTCGGAGACCGAGGGCATGACGTAGACGTCGCTGGCCTTGAAGACCTCGTAGACCTGCTGGCCCTTCATGAAGCCCGTAAAGTGGAAGCGGTCGGCGATGTTGCGCTGCGCCGCCAGACGTATCATCGCATCCATCATATCGCCACTGCCGGCCATGATGAAGCGCACGCCCTGCGTCCGCTCCAGCACCTTAGCCGCAGCCTCGACGAAGTACTCACAGCCCTTCTGCATCGTGATACGCCCGAGGAAGGTCACGACCTTGTCCTTGACGCCTCGCTTGTCGGGTAGGGCGAGGATAGCGGGCGAGAGGGGCGTGACGGCATTGTGCACCGTCGTCACCTTGGCAGGATCCTGATGATACTTCTCGATGACGGTACGGCGCGTCAGCTCGCTCACGGTGATGATGTGGTCGGCATGGTTCATCCCGTCCATCTCGATGCCGAAGACCGTGGGGTTGACATTTCCGCGGCTGCGGTCGAAGTCGGTAGCGTGGACGTGCACCACCAGCGGCTTGCCCGTGATCTGCTTGGCATGGATCCCCGCGGGATAGGTCAGCCAGTCGTGCGAGTGGATGACATCGTAGCTCTCGCTGCGGGCGATGACGCCCGCCACGATGCTGTAGTTATTGATCTCCTCCAGGAGGTTGTCCAGGTACTTGCCCGAGAACTCGAAGCAGCCCAAGTCATTGGTCCCGTAGTGCGAGAAGTCCGCATAGATATGATCCCGCAGCTGGTAGTAGAGCTCGGGCGTCATCTTGCCCGCCAGGCGCTCGCGTACGTAGTCGTAGCTCACATCGCGCCACACGACGGGTGTATCCCCTGCGCCGATAATGCGCAGGAAGCTCGTATCCTCATCACCCGAGGGGCGGGGGATGACGAAGGTAATATCCATATCGCCCTGCGCGGCCATCCCCTTCGTCAGTCCATAGCTAGCTGTGCCGAGTCCCCCGAGGATGTGAGGGGGGAACTCCCAGCCGAACATCAATGCTCTCATTCGTATCGTATCATGGGGAGTGTCTGTGTGTCGTATGCCGCCTGGGCCTGCTGGAGCAGATGCAGCGAGCGCAGGATCTCCCCGACGCTCATAGCGAAGGAGATAGCGCCTCTGCCCTTGAAGGGCGGATTGCCGTCGAAGAGCTCGCTGATCGTCCCTACGCCGTGCTCCTGCAGCTCCTCCTCCATCCCGATGAGCGTACGCTCGATGAAGGAGAAGGCGCCACGGCCGTAGAGCTTGAGGTAGGCCTCGAAGTAAGCCCCGAGCAGCCACGGCCATACCGAGCCGTTGTAGTAGGCGCGCTCACGCTGCAGCTGGGTGCCGTGGCACTGCGGCTGGTAGCCCTCGCTCTTGGGGCTGAGGCTGCGCAGCCCCTTGGGCGTGCGTAGCTCACGGGTGATGATCTCGACGACGGAGCGGCGTGTAGACTTAGGTAGCGGGGAGTACGGCAGCGAGGCGGCGAAGATCATGTTCGGCCGCACGCTCCAGTCCTGAGGATGATGAGGCAGGACGTAGTCGAAGAGGTAGCCATGCTCATTGATGAAGGTGCGGCAGAAGCTCGTCTGCACCCGCCCTACCAGCTCCTCGAGCTCGGGCGTCCACCTGCTAGGCAGCACCTCGCGGTAGAAGCAGAGGGCATTATACCACAGGGCGTTGACCTCCACGAGGTAGCCCTCACGGCGTACGACGGCCTGCCCGTCGATCTTGGCATCCATCCAGGAGAGCGGCTTGCCATCGCCGAGGATGTAGCAGAGCCCCGTCTCGTCGATGCGGAGATTGGGGTGCACATTGCGCAGATAGTAGTGAATCAGCTCATCGAGGAAGTCCCCATAGCGGCTGACCATATCGGCAGGGCTCGACCAGGCAGCATACTGCTGCAGCGCCCACACCGCCCAGAGGCCTACGTCGGGCTCGTTGATCCCGCGTATCTCCTCGGAGATGCTGACCTGGCTCATGAAGTTGCGCAGCTCGGGGATAGCCGTATCCATGATCCTATAGTAGCGCTCGGGGGCGTCGGCATAGATAGAGCAGCCCGGGAGGGCGACGAAGAGGTCACGGGCACGCACCCCGAACCAAGGGTAGCCCGCCAGCAGGTAGCCGTGGGTCGCGTCGGGGCGGTAGTAGAACTGTAGTGCCGAGTTGAGCAGGCAGCTACGGAAATCCTCGCGCACGGTACGCATCGCCAGCTCCTCGTCGAAGAGCTGGGCGAAGCTACGCGGATCCGCCTCATCGAGGCCTGCCGAGAAGTAGATGGACTCGCCGAGCTCGATATCGAGCTCGAAGTATCCCGGCACGTAGAGATCCTCGGTGTACTCGTAGCCGCGCTCGCGCTCCTTGATGTACTCGATGCGCTCATTCCAGTGCGCGTCGGCGACGAAGCGTCCCTGCTTGGATAGCTGCAGATAGAGTCTCGGGTAGCCTGGATAGAGGCAGAAGCTGACGCCAGACGTCGCCTCCTGATAGCTACCATCGAGCTGATCATTGCGGTGCGTCAGCATCTTCACGTCGCGGAAGGCAAGGAAGGGACTCAGGCGGAGCGTCGTCTGGCTGTGCGCCTCTAGGAGGGTGTAGCGAATGAGCGCCCTATTGACGTAGTGGCAGAAGATGAACTCCTTGCGCAGCACGACCCCACCGACGCGGTAGGTCGTCGAGGATACGACGTCGACATTGTACTCACGGATATACTTGTGTCCCTTGGGGCTGAAGACATCGCCCTCATACTCGTGGATCCCGACATTGAAGGGCACCCCGTGCTGCACGATCGTCAGGTCTAGGCTGGAGAGGAGTACGTGATTATTGGGACTAAGTGTAGGGATAGGGACGACGAGCACACCATGGTATTTGCGGGTATTACAGCCGACGATACTGGAGCAACAGTAGGCGCCCTTTCGATTCGTACGGATGTACTCACGCTGCGTGGACTCATCCAAGTTAGCCATCAGTCGGCGGTCAAACTTGAGGTAACTCATTCGGTTCTTGTTCGTATAGTGCCCAGCGCCTCTCCCCTACCATCTAGAGGTAGGGCAGCAGTGCTCAGCAGCTGTGTAATATTCTCCCGCTAAGTTACGAATTAAGATAATGCAAGTCAAGCCAGCCGAGGGGCTGCGCGCCCCGAGTATATAGGCTCGGCGGGAGGCCTCCTCGAGGGGGGCAAGCACCCCCAGCAAAGGGCCCCGCTCCTCTGACCTATCCCTGAGGCAGCTAACTGGTATCAGTCAGCGAGCTGAGGGACGTCCATCAGCGAGCCGAGGGGTATCAGTCAGCAGCCTTGAGGGATATCAGTCAGCCACCCCCAGAGCTAGAGGGATCTAAGGGGACAGCGTCCTCTAAGCCCCACGAGCCCTCAGGAGCCCCGCTGCTCGCTGCCGCAGCGCACCTCTCCGAGCCGTGGGCTAGCACACGCCCCGAGACCAGAGGGAGCAGCATCGCGACAGGACTCTGTGCCATTCTGTCACGCTACCCGTCCTGGCACTCCCTTTGCCTAGAGAACTGCAACTAAGTAATCAACGACATACATCCATTGATAGATCTATGAGCAAGCAAGGAAAAATCGGAGTGACGAGCGAGAACATCTTCCCCGTCATCAAGAAGTTCCTCTACAGCGAACACGACATCTTCCTCCGTGAGCTGGTATCCAACGCTGTGGACGCCAGCCAGAAGCTCCGCGCGCTGGCCAGCGCAGGCGAGTACAAGGGGGAGCTCGGGGAGCTCCAGGTACGCGTGAGCTTCGATCCCGAGGCCAAGACCATCACCATCAGCGACAGCGGGATAGGGATGACAGCCGAGGAGGTAGAGAAGTACATCAATCAGATCGCCTTCTCAGGCGCCGAGGAGTTCCTCGACAAGTACAAGGATGACAAGGTAGCCATCATCGGCCACTTCGGGCTGGGCTTCTACTCCTCCTTCATGGTCTCCAGCCGCGTAGAGATACAGACGAAGTCCTACAAGGAAGGCGCTGAGGCCGTCCACTGGAGCTGCGAGGGCAACCCCGAGTACATCCTCGAGCCCGGCAGCCGCAGTGAGCGCGGTACGGACATCATCCTACATATCGACAGCGAGAGCGAGGAGTTCCTCAGCAAGGACAGACTGACAGCCCTACTCAATAAGTACTGCAAGTTCCTCCCCATCCCCATCATCTTCGGCAAGAAGCAGGAGTGGAAGGACGGCGCCTACGTGGATACCGACCAGGACAATCAGATCAACGACATCCACCCCGCCTGGACCAAGAAGCCCAGCGAACTGACGAAGGAGGACTACATCGCCTTCTACCATCAGCTCTACCCACAGACGATGGAGGAGCCCCTCTTCTGGATCCACCTCAACGTAGACTACCCCTTCAACCTCACAGGGATCCTCTACTTCCCCAAGGTCAAGAACCAGATGGAGCTGCAGCGTAATAAGATCCAGCTCTACGCCAACCAGGTCTTCGTCACCGAGGAGGTCGAGGGCATCGTCCCCGAGTACCTCACCCTGCTGCACGGCGTACTGGACTCCCCCGACATCCCGCTGAACGTATCCCGCTCCTACCTGCAGAGCGACGCCCAGGTCAAGAAGATCTCCAACCACATCGCCAAGAAGGTCGCCGACAAGCTGGACGAACTCTTCCGCAACGAGCGTAGCCTCTTCGAGGAGAAGTGGGAGAGCCTCAAGGTCTTCGTCCAGTATGGGATGCTCTCCGACGAGAAGTTCTACGAGCGCGCTGCTAAGTTCAACCTCCTGACCGACCTCGAGGGCAAGCTCTACACCATCGAGGAGTACCGCACGCTCACCGAGTCCAGCCAAACGGACAAGGACGGGCAGCTGGTATGGCTCTACGCCAATGACAAGGAGACGCAGTACAGTGCCATCGAGCGCGCCACCGCCAAGGGCTACTCTGTCCTCCTGATGGACGGCCCGCTGGATGTACACGCCATCTCGCAGCTCGAGCAGAAGCTGGAGAAGACCCGCTTCGTACGCGTCGACTCCGACTCCATCGACAAGCTCATCGCCAAGGACGAGCAGCGTGAGGTCTCCCTCTCCTCTGAGGAGCAGCAGGCCCTCAGCCAGATCTTCCAGGCACGCCTCCCCCGCGAGGAGAAGCGTAACTACCACGTGACCTTCGAGGCCCTAGGTGAGGACGCCGATGCCGTACTCATCACGCAGGGCGAATTCATGCGCCGCATGCAGGAGATGGCACGCCTCCAGCCAGGGATGAACTTCTACGGCGAGCTCCCCGAGGGCTACAACGTCGTCCTCAACAGCGACCACGCCCTCATCAAGCGCCTCCTGAGTGAGGAGCAGACGAGCGTCGAGCCCAAGCTCGGGACGCTGCGTGAGGAGCTGAAGGCACAGACCGAGCTCGTCGAGGCAGCCCGCACCGTACAGAATGCCAAGAAGGCCGACGAGGTCACGGCAGCCGAGCGTGAGGAGCTCGAGAGCCTGAGCTACAAGCAAGCCGAGCTCGAGGGCAAGATCAACAGCGAGCTCCAGCGCTTCGGGCAGGAGACTGCACTCGTGGGGCAGCTCGTAGACCTGGCGCTCCTAGGCAGTGGCCTGCTGAAGGGCGAGGCACTGGCGCGCTTCATCCGCCGCTCGCAGGAGCTGCTCTAAGCCTAGCCTCTTAAGACACTTAGCCTACCACCCTCCCTCGTGGAGCGTGGTAGGCTAAGTCGTTTTCAGCCGAAAGGCCGTACTTTTGTCTCCGTCTAACGCAATCGCTCCCCTATGACTAAGGATCAACTACGTATCGTCTATATGGCGACGGCAGACTTCGCCCTACCCTCGCTCCAGCTGCTCGTCGAGAGCGGCTACCACATCGTGGCCGTCGTCACGATGCCCGACAAGCCTGCGGGCCGCGGGCAGAAGCTACAGCAGAGCAAGATCAAGACCTACGCCCAGAGTGTAGGCCTCGAGGTGCTGCAGCCCGTACGGCTCAAGGATGAGACCTTCGTCGGCCGCCTCCGTGAGCTCACCCCCGACCTCGGGATCGTCGTCGCCTTCCGCATGCTACCCGAGGTCGTCTGGTCGCTCCCCCGCTTCGGCACGATCAACCTCCACGGCTCCCTCCTCCCCCGCTACCGAGGTGCCGCCCCCATACACTGGGCAGTGATCAATGGCGACACGGAGACGGGCGTCACCACCTTCCGCCTCAAGCACGAGCTCGATACGGGCAACATCCTCCTGCAGGCACGCACCCCCATCGCCCCCGAAGATACCACGGGCACGGTCTATGAGCGCCTCATGCACCTCGGCGCCGAGACGCTCCGTCAGACAGTAGACCTCTTCCTCCAGGACGAGGAGCCCAAGGGGCAGGCGCAGGAGGAGCACGACGAGGCCCCTAGCGCAGCACCCAAGCTAGACAAGGAGAATACCGAGCTCCGCTGGACGCGCACGGCCCGCGAGCTACACAATCAAGTCCGCGGCCTCACCCCCCACCCAGGCGCCTGGTGTACGCTCAGCATCGAGGGGCATGAGCCCCTCACCTTCAAGATCCATGAGACGGAGGTACTCCCCGAGAGCGAGCTGCCCGCCACGCCCCTGGCACCGGGAAGCATCGTCATCGGCCCCAAGCAGCGCCTGGAGGTCGCCACAGCCTCGGGGCACCTCGTCATCAAGACACTCCAGCCCCCAGCCAAGAAGGCTATGGCTGCCTCCGCCTACCTCAATGGACTGAGGAACAAATAGCCCGCCGCTCCCCTCCTCCCCTCCTAGGCTGCCACCCCTAGGCAGTCCCTCAGCAGGGCACAAAGCAAATCGCCCCCACACTCCAGTATGCGGAGTGTGGGGGCGATGCCTTTAGAGGGGAGCGATACGCTTAGTCGAGGGGGTGTACCATATCCTCGGGGCGTACCCACTTGTCGAAGTCCTCAGCGGAGACGTAGCCGAGGCGCAGCGCCTCTTCCTTGAGCGTCGTGCCGTTGCGGTGCGCGGCGTTGGCGATCTCAGCGGCCTTGTAGTAGCCGATGTGCGTATTCAGCGCCGTCACAAGCATCAGGGACTTATTGAGCAGCTCCTGGATGCGGGGGTGGTTAGGCTCGATACCCGAGACGCAGTGGATATCGAAGGAGACGGCTGCATCCCCGAGCAGCTCGGCGCTCTGGAGGAAGTTTGCAGCCATGACAGGCTTGAAGACGTTGAGCTCGAAGTGGCCCTGCATGCCTGCCACCGAGATCGTCGTGTCATTCCCTACAACCTGAGCACAGACCATCGTCATAGCCTCAGCCTGCGTGGGGTTCACCTTACCAGGCATGATGGAGGAGCCGGGTTCGTTGGCAGGGATGATGATCTCACCGATACCGCTACGAGGGCCAGAGGCGAGGAGGCGGATATCGTTGGCGATCTTGTTCAGCGAGACAGCCACCTGCTTCAGGGCGCCGTGGGTCTCGACAATAGCGTCGTGGGCAGCCAGCGCCTCGAACTTGTTCTGAGCCGTCACGAAGGGCAGCCCCGTGAAGTCGGCGATGTGGCGTGCTACCACGACATCGTAGCCCTTAGGCGTATTGAGTCCCGTACCTACAGCCGTACCGCCGAGAGCGAGCTCCGCCAGGTGAGGCAGCGTGTTCTCGATGGCCTTGATGCCGTGCTCGAGCTGTGCAGCGTAGCCGCTGAACTCCTGCCCCAGTGTCAGAGGCGTAGCGTCCATGAGGTGCGTACGACCGATCTTCACTACGTCGGCCATCTCCTTAGCCTTTGCATCCAGTGCCTTGTGCAGCTGGCGCAGACCTGGGAGCGTGACCTCGACGACCTTCTTATAGCAGGCGATGTGCATGCCTGTGGGGAAGGTGTCGTTGGAGGACTGGCTCTTGTTGACGTCGTCGTTAGGGAGGAGCGTCTTCTCACCCTCGCCGATCTTCTTCCCAGCGAGCTGGTGCGCTCGGTTAGCGATGACTTCGTTGACGTTCATATTGCTCTGCGTCCCCGAGCCCGTCTGCCAGATGACCAGAGGGAACTGATCGTCGAGCTTACCAGCGAGGATCTCGTCACAGACAGCGGCGATGAGGTCGCGCTTCTCGAGGGAGAGTACCCCGAGCTCATGGTTGGCATAGGCTGCGCCCTTCTTGAGGTAAGCGAAGCCACGCACTACGTCCAGAGGCATGGAGGCCGCGGGACCGATCTTGAAGTTGTTGCGTGAGCGCTCGGTCTGTGCGCCCCAGAGCTTGTCAGCAGGCACCTGGACCTCGCCTAGGGTGTCCTTCTCAATTCTGTATTCCATTGTTGATCGTGTTGATAGGTGTATATCTAGTTCTTGGTGCAAATGTAAGGGAGAATTCCTAAAGAACCACATAGGCCGCGCTAAGGCTCTTAGAGCGAGCTGCTAGCGCTGGCGCTGCAGGACGAAGGAGAGGTGTCGCAGCAGCGTGCGCCCTAGACCGTAGTGGCGGCGCATCACGTCGAAGCGCTCCAGGAGCGAGGCGCGGTGGTTGGCCGTCGTCGTCCCCTCATTGAGGTAGAGGGCTATGACCTCGGGGTAGAAGTAGTAGCTGCGCGCCTCCTTCATAGCTCGTATGCACCAGTCGACATCGGCCGAGAAGCGGTAGCGTAGGTCGTACTCAGGCGCGAGGCTTCGCCTCACGATGAAGGCTTGATGACAGACTAGCATCCCTCGCTCGAAGCTCTGCCAGCCGAGCTCCCGCGGTGGACGGAGGCGGCGCAGCCCCAAGTCTCTGTCCTCGCTATCGATGAGGCGCGTGTCGCCGTAGATGATGTCGGGGAGGGAGTCGGCGCAGCTGGCCGCTACGAGCTCAGCTACCGTGTCGGCACTTGGTAGGGCGTCGCCGGCATTGAGGTACCACAGGTAGTCCCCCGTGGCTCGAGCTCGGCCCTTATTCATCGCGTCGTAGATCCCCTTGTCGGGCTCACTATAGACCTTCGCCTGAGGGGCCAGCTCTGCCACGAGCTGTAGGGTCGCGTCCTTGGAGGCGCCGTCGATGATGAGGTACTCTATATGGGGGTAGGTCTGCGCCGCGACGCTGCGGAGCGTGCGCTCAATGCAAGAGGCGGCATTGTAGCAGATGGTGATGATCGTGATACGTGGAGTCATATATACTAAGGTATAGCCTGGAGCTAAGGTGTAGGCTGGAGTGCGGCAGCGTAGAGGCGGGCAAGCTCGGAGGCAATACGGTCGGCGCTGAAGCGCTGCACGGAGCTGCGGCAAGCCTCTCGGTCAAAGCGGCCCTGCCCCCGACGCTCCAGCAGCTCGATGAGGCGCGCCGCGTATTGCTTGGGATCAAAGGCCTCAATAAGGTAGCCCGTACGCCCGTCCTCAATGATGTCCTCGGGGCCACCACAGCGGAAGCTAAGGACAGGCGTACCCACCGCGAGCGCCTCGGAGAGCGTCTGCCCGAAGGTCTCGTAGACACTCGTCGAGAGTACGGCGTCGCTGTGCGCGTAGATCGCTGCGAGTTCGCGGCGATCGCTGACCCGCCCTAGGCTGATGTGGCTGAGGGCAAGGTCATCAAAGTAGCCCTGCCGCTTGGTCTCCCCGACGAGGACAAGGGTCGTGCGTGCGGCGAACTCGGGGGACTGGGCTCGGAAGGCACGCGCTATGGCCTTCAGCAGTTCGGGACCCTTCACCACATCATCCAGCCGCGCGGCTACGAGGGTGAGGTAGTAGCGTCCCGCCTCGTGCCAGCTGGGCACGGGCATGGCCTCGGCCGTCTGCGGGGAGAAGAGCTCTAGGTCTATGGGATTGGGGAGGACAAGGGCAGGGCGCGCCGAGCGCATCAGCGGGCTCTCACCGAAGAGCGCTGCCTCCGCCGTGCTCACTGCTATATAGTGGAAGGCAGGGGAACTGAGGAAGACCTTGCGCTGCCAGATCTGACGAGAGAGGTCATGCTCTGAGCGGCTGGAGAGCAACGGGCAGTAGCCGCAGCCCTCACGGTAGCGGGGACAGAGCTCAGCCCCCGAAGCCGAGAGCTCCAGCGGCAGGTGGCAGATGCCCGTCGCCATCCACAGATCGTGCAGCGTGGCAAAGACGGGCTTACCGAGGAGGCTGAGGCGCTGGAGTCCACGCAGCGAGAGGAAGCCCTGATTGATCCAGTGCAGGTGCAGCACATCCGCCCATTGCACCCAGGGATGGCGGCTCACATCGAAGCCCCAGCGCGCCGTCGAGACGCGGAAGAGGCGTCCGCGGTCGCGTCCATTACGTAGGTAGATCTCCGCTCGCTCCAGAACGAAAGCAACCTTCGCCCAAATGCGCGCCCCGCTTCCATCGAGGACGGAGCGAACGGCTGCTGCATCCCCCTCACCACCATGCAGCACCAAGAGCCGCGCCTCCAGCCCTATGGAAGAGAGCCCCTCGAGGAGCCTACGGCAAGCCTCGGCAGCTCCCCCACCCTGCTCTGCAGTACACAGGAGCAGGACCTTGAGTGGACGCTGAGGATTTGGACTAGGCATAGCGAAGGGAGGTAAGGATGATGGGACAGGCCTAGCGGCGGAACTTGGCAGGGAGTCTCCCCTCCAGCATACTCATCAGCTCGGGGGTGATGCGCATCACGAGGAGGCACAGCAGGAGTAGCAGCCCGATGAGGGCCGAGCGCACGAAAAGATCCGCCCAGACCGAGCTCATACGCGGCAGGAGGCTATCCGCCCCCCAGGCGAGGAAGGCGATGGGCAGCGTGTAGAGCATACGGAGGCTGAAGGGATGCACCCCGATCTTGAGGCTCACGAGGCCCTGCTGTAGGCCGTAGCTGACGAGATTGGTCAGGAGCATCGCCAACGCCGCGCCCATCGTACCGAAGTGCGGGATGAGGTAGATGGTCGAGACGAAGGACATCACCAGCACACTGATGGTGTAGTAGACATTCCAGTAGTAGTAGCGCGAGGTGCTCACCACCGTATGGCTGCAGGTCAGGGTTAGCTCCACGAGCTTCGCCAGCCCGAGGAAGAAGAAGATCCACTTGCCGCCAGCGAACTGCTCCCCGTTGGGCATGATGGCGAAGATGCTGTCTATGTTCACCCAGATCATGATGAAGATCAGGAGGCCAGAGAGCAGCTGGTAGAAGCCCACGAGGCGGTACACATCCTCGACGCGCTGCTTATCGCCCTCCTTGGCTGCCTCGGCGATCTTAGGCGCGGCGACGCTGAGGATAGCCCGCATCGGGATCTCGATGATGGAGACCATATAGAAGGCCATCGTATAGACCCCTGCCGAGGAGAGCCCCCCCTTATCGATGAAGGCAACCATGAAGAGGTCCATACGCCCCGAGAGCGTGATCCCGATCGAGGTCAGCGTATAGAGCGCCGAGTAGCGATAGAAGCCGCGACGCATCTCGGGGGAGACGTAGGCGGAATTGTGCCTTAGGCTCAGGGGCGTGATGCGCCCGAGGTAAGCCCCGCTGGCGAGCATGCAGACGCCGAAGCTCCCGATGAAGCCCCACATCATCGTCGTGAAGTCGATGTAGCCAAAGGCGTAGGCCAGGTAGCAGGCCAGCTGGAGGACGCGCAGCAGCACCTCCTTGATCCCCTTAGGTACGGCCACACGCAGCAGCTGGTAGGTGTAGAGCTCCAGCAGTGTCCAGCCCATCGTGAAGAGCGTGAGGGGGATGACGGCGTAGTAGAAGTCAATGAGCAGCGGGCTATTGGTGCTATAGAGCCCCACCAGCGGCTGACGCAGCAGCACGTAGAGGAGGCTCATCACAGCGGCACCCACCAGGCCTACCACGGTGACGTAGTAGAAGAAGCCGTGGTTGGGCCCATCCTCAGCGCGGTAGGGATTGGTCGGGCTGTCCTTGAAGAAAGGGAAGTAACGACTCAGCGAATAGGTCATCCCGAGGAGTCCTAGGCCCGAGAGCTGGGTCGCCAGCTCGGGCAGGAGGCGTGTCAGCCCGATCTCCTCGGGCGTAAGGTACTTGGCCAGGATGAAGAAGGTCGTCACGAAGCCTATCCCTACGCCGATGTAGGTGACGAGGGTACCGAGTATGCTTTCCTTGGCAGCTAAGCTGGGCATGGACTATCTATATATGTAGGGGACGCGCAGCCTGGCGTCCGAGGTATTCGAGGTAGAGATCAGCCAGAGTCAGCGCAGCCATAGCCGCGACGACAGGCACCGCACGCAGCGCCACACAGGGATCGTGGCGCCCCTCTAGGGTGAAGCTCGTGGGCTGCCCCGAGCGGGTCACCGTCTGCTGTGGCTGACTGATGGAGGAGGTGGGCTTGAAAGCGATGCGCAGCGTGAGGTCCTCGCCCGTAGTGATACCTCCGAGGAGACCGCCCGAGTGATTGGTCCGTGTGGCGATACCCTCGGAGCTGGGGACAAACTCGTCCCGTACCGCAGAGCCACGAGCTGCAGCCAGCGCGAAGCCGCCGCCGATCTCGAAGCCCTTGGCGGCATTGATGCTCATCATCGCCGACGCTAGGCGCGCGCTGCACTTGTCGTAGAGCGGCTCCCCAAGCCCCACGGGTAGGCCCGTGATGCGGCAGCTGACGACGCCCCCGACGCTATCGCGTGCCGCACGCGCGGCCTCGATCTCGGTGAGCATCGCCTCGGCGTAGTCGGGGTCAGGGCAGGGGAAGGAGCCCGAGAGCTGCTGGGAGAGCTGCAGGCGCTCCGCCTCACTGAGGCTACGAGGCGGCTCAGTCTCGGGGAGCTCGACGCCCCCCACAGCGCTAAGGTAGGCGTAGATCCCTACCCCACGGCTGGCGAGCCACTGCTCACAGAGAGCACCTGCAGTGACACGTACGACCGTCTCACGCGCTGAGGCACGTCCGCCGCCACGGGGATCGCGCAGGCCGTACTTCGACTCGTAGGTGTAGTCGGCGTGCCCAGGGCGGTAGAGCTCGGCCAGCGCCTCGTAGTCGCGGCTACGCACATCGGCGTTGGTGATGACGAAGGCAAGCGGCGTACCCGTCGTGCGTCCCTCATAGAGCCCTGAGAGGAAGCGCAGCTCATCGGCCTCGGCTCGCGGGGTCGTCCCGCGCTGGCCGCCTCGCCGCTGGGCGAGCCTACGCTGCAGCAGCTCCTCGTCGATACGAAGTCCCGAGGGGAAACCATCGAGGACACCCCCTACAGCCTCTCCGTGCGACTCGCCGAAGGTCGTCAGTCGGATCAGTCTACCTATACTATTCACGCACTCCTGTGTACATAGCGACGGATGCCCTAGGGGAGGTCTTCCTCCCAAGGCATCCGTCCTATCATTTCAATGTATGCTTAGTGGCAGCCACAGCCACCACCGCAGCCGCCGTGCTCCTTGTGCTCATGCCCTTCGTCGTCATGACCACAGCCGCAACCGCAGCCACCATCATGACCTCCGAAGAAGGCCTCGATCTCCTCGGGCGTAGCCTCATGGACATCGTAGACCTCGCCGATGAAGTGGAGCTCCTCGCCCGCTAGAGGGTGGTTGAAGTCCATGACGACGATGTCCTCACGGATCTCCAGGACGCTACCGCGGATCATCTCGCCATCAGGCGTATAGAGTGGCAGCGTAGCGCCCTCCTGTACATTGGCGTCCAGCTCGCCCTCAGGCGTGAGGAACATCTCCTTGGCCAGCTCATGCACCGCCTCATCCACGCGAGGGCCGTAGGCCTGCTCACTGGTGAGGGTGAAGTCGAACTTATCCCCCGCCTTGAGGCCGAAGATATGCTTCTCAAACTCGGGTAGCATCATCCCCATACCCTGGATATAGGTCAAGGGGCGTTCGGGGCTCGTCTCCTCCATGAGGACGCGTTCCTCGGAGTTGCCTACATAGAGTTCGTAGCCGAGGGACACGAACTTATTGGGCGCAACAGTCATACTCATATTCTGTCTTGTCTAGTTAAAGGGGCCCTACACTCGGGTAGGGCTAGTCTGTAGGTGCAAAGATAGTCATTTTAGCCCTTAGCCCCAGCCCGCTGCCTCGCCTAGAGCGCAGGGAGGCCAGCCCGCGACGCTCGGGACGAGGGCGAGCCCAAGAGCCAGCGCCAGCTCCCCCGAGGGCGTTGTATAACGTTCCCCAGAGGATGCTGGCGCTAAGCTTACCAATCCACATCTAGATGAGTCGAGGGGCAAGGTAGGGCTAGAGCCCGAGCTCCTGCCGCAGCTCTTCATCTGTGATGCCGAGCTGGGCGACGATGCGCTTGAGGCGTGGGATTGTCTCCTCGTGGAAGAGACGACGACGCTGCTGGCGCACCAGCTCCAGCGCTCCTGGGGAGACGAAGAAGCCGATCCCACGCTGCGTATGGATCAGCCCCTGAGCCCCGAGGCGCTCGTAGGCGTGCACCACGGTATTGGGGGCGACCTGCATCAACACGGCCATCTCACGCACCGAGGGGATACGCTGGCCCTCGGTGTACTCGCCGTCGAGGATGCGCTCAGCCACCAGCTCGATGATGTAGCCGAAGCCTATGTTCTTAGTCATGTTCATCCTTAGATTTACTTGATCTGCAAGGTGCGCAGGCGGTAGTAGAGCCCAGCCACGAGGCCGAGGTCTAGGAGGGAGAAGACGATGCGCTGCACGAGCATATCGTGCTCCCAGCTTCGGACAAATTCCTCCGGCGTGACATAGGACATATGGATAGCCATGAACCCATACATAATCACCCCCGAGAAGAGCAGGACGAGGATCAGCCCCAGCACGGCGAAGCCTACAAAGACATTGTGGAAGTACATCATACAGAGTGCCGAGAGGAAGGCGATGAAGAGGAGCCCAGGCAGCGCATTATATAGTCCTACAAGGGTACGCTCTAGCCCTAGAGAGCCGAGGAAGATGTAGCCCTCCGCGGGCTGATAATAGAGCTGCAGCAGCCCTGTCAGCAGTAGTACCGCCAGGCAGGTGACGAGCGTGTAGCAGAGGATCACCAGAGCCATCGAGCAGAGCTTCTCGAAGGCACTGGAAGGGATCTGCGTGTAGGCCGTGGGCTGTACCTGGTGCACCACACGATTGACCCAGACCAGACTGAAGAGGCCTAAGCCCATGACATAGAAGAAGAGCAGGCTACCATCACCATAGCCCCAGGCGAAACTCTGAAAGGCCGCCCCTAGGTCGAAGCCAGAGGTCGCGATACGGAGCAGCAGCGGGATGGCGATGAAGATGATCGCCATGATCAGCTGGAAGAGGAGGAAGGTCGAGAGCGTGTCGTAAATGCTCTGGCGAGTCTGTAGATAGATGCGCCCACAGACCGAGCTGTGTAGAGAAGAGGTATTCATTGTCGTAGCTACTTACTTGGTGAGATCCTGGGACTGGAGGGCGGAGAGCACGGCAGGACGTGCCGCGAGCAGCGCGTTGAAGAAGAGCTCCATGCTGAAGTCCTCAGCCTCCTCATCCGCGCCACGAGCGAAGACACCCAGTAGGCCCAGTGGAGACTGCTCGGTATAGAGTGGCTGGCTCGTCTCGCCTGGCTGAACGGGGGCAAAGCGCAGGCGCGAGGCGATCTCGCTGACCGTAGCCTGGCAGATGATCGCTCCCTGCTCCAGCACCAGGACGCTATCGATGATCTGCTCCAGGTCACGCACCTGATGCGTGCTGATGATGATCGTCTGCTCCTCGCTGGTGTACTGGGCGAGGACGCGGCGGAATTCGCTCTTGGACGGGATGTCCAGCCCATTGGTCGGCTCGTCCATCAGCAGCAGGGGCACGCGCAGTGCTAGGGCAAAGGCGATCAGCGCCTTCTTCTTCTGCCCCTGCGAGATCTTCTTGAGGTTCATCTCAGGGCTGAGGGAGAAGATCTGCAGCAGTTCGCGCCCCAGCGCTGCATCATAGCTGGGGTAGAAGGCACCGTTGACCTCGAAGAACTTGGCGATGCTGATCGAGGGCACGGCGACCTCCTCGGGCAGGAGGTAGACCTGCTGCAGGAAGGAGACCTGACGGCGCTTGGGGTCATACCCGAGCACCTCCAGCTGACCCGACTGCCGGAGCAGCTGACCGGTGAGGAGCTTGAGCAGCGTCGTCTTGCCCTCTCCGTTGCGTCCCAGCAGCCCCATGATCGAGCCCTGCCCGAGCTCGAGTCCCAGCCCTCGGAAGACCTTGCGGCTACGAGTGTAGCCGAACTCTAATCCTTGTACGTGTATCATATCTTTTGTTTGCGTTAAGTGTGTCACTTACTAATCACACAGCAAAGGTAATCATTATATCAACACAATGATACACTGACAGCAAAGACGCAGTGTACTAAGTGACTACACAGAGAACAGCCCCTCCTAAAGGGTCAGCAGCGCTCCGAGTTAGCTCAACCCAGCAGCCTAGAGCTAGGGGCAGCACTGCTCCAGCAATAGGCACCTCGACCTCCCCTCATTAGGAAGCCCCGCATCCGCTGCATAGGGAGCGCGGCGTCCCACCCTAGGGGCGCAGCAACACAGGCACTGAGCGAGACCAATGCACAAGGCCCCCGACTGCAGCGTTGCAGTCGGGGGCCTTGTGTCTTTTCCTTGGAGGGAAGCTAAGCCAAGCGGCCTACATGTTCATCCCACCGCAGACATGGATCGTCTGCCCCGTGACGTAGGAGGAGAGATCGCTGGCGAGGAAGGTAGCCACATTGGCCACATCCTCGGGCGTACCGCCACGACGGAGGGGGATCTGAGCCTCCCACTGCTTGCGTACCTCATCGCTGAGAGCGTGCGTCATGTCGGTGATGATGAAGCCTGGAGCGATCGAGTTGGCACGCACCCCGCGCGAGCCGAGCTCCTTGGCAATGCTCTTCGCCAGACCGATCATACCAGCCTTGGAGGCGGAGTAGTTCGTCTGCCCCGCGTTGCCCGAGACCCCAACGACGGAGGCCATGTTGATGATGCTACCGGCCTTCTGCTTGAGCATGACGGGCGTGACGGCGTGGATGAGGTTGAAGGCAGACTTGAGGTTGACGTTGATCACCAGGTCCCACTGCTCCTCGGTCATACGCATCATCAGGCCGTCGCGCGTGATCCCTGCGTTATTGACCAGTACGTCGACACGGCCGAAGTCAGCGAGCACCTCCTCGACCAGCTTGTGCGCGTCGTCGAAGTTGGCAGCGTTGGAGGCATAGGCCTTAGCCTTGACGCCGAGGCCCTTGAGCTCCTCGATGAAGGCCTCTACGGTCTCGTCGATCTTGAGGTCAGTGATGACGACATTGGCACCCTCCTGGGCGTACTTCAGTGCTATGGCACGACCGATACCGCGACCGGCCCCGGTGACGATGGCCACCTTGTCTTTGAGTAGATTCATAGGATATGATGTATTACGGATTGTTATCTAGTGCTGTGGAGCTAGCAGGCTGGAGCTCGTGACGCGGGTCGAGCCCGTGGAGCAGGAGGTGACGCACCACAGCGCGTATCTCCTCGATCGTACCATAGGTGCGATAGGCCCCGCTGATGAAGGGTACTTCCATACCCTTGACCATATTCTGCAGCAGGTAGGCCATGAGGCGCGCATTGGGGATCTGCAGGATCCCTACCCTATTACCTGCGTCGAGGATATCCTCGAACTGCTGCACCTCCTTGCGGTCGAAGTCGCTACGCACCTGCTCCACGAGCTCGATGTCGCGGAAGAACTCAGCGCGGAGCGAGCCGTTGCGCAGCACCAGGTCCTTCATCTTATAGAGGTGGGTCAGCATCATCGTCATGATCTTCTCCTCGGGGCTCAGGGTCAGGCGACGCACCAGCTCAAGGTCATGCCACAGGCGATCGAGCTCGCGCTCGATGACGGCGTGGAAGATCTCGTCCTTGTTGCGGAAGTAGGTGTAGAGCGTGCGGCGACCCTTGTTCGAGGCGTCGGCAATATCGTTCATCGTCGTATTGGTGAAGCCAACACGAGCGAAGAGCTGTCTTGCGACTTCGATCATAAGGTCCTTGGTCTTAACGACAGTCGACATGCCTGAACTGAATGTACCCTCCTTGAGTGAGGTCTGTAATGATACTGTGCTGTGATACGAATGGCGCTCCGATATAGCTTAGCGTCCAATTGCAAAGGTAGGTAAAATTGCGCACATACCCCTGAAACGTGCAATCGCCCACCCCTCGTCCTGCTCCCTCAGCCCCTAAGCGCTGCACAGAGTCCCTAGCCCGTCCAGCCCTCACCCCAGCCTTTGACCGAGCTCCTCAACCCAGCCCGATAGCCCCCCTTATATAAGGTAGACAAAGTGCCCCCACCTCCCTACCGCCGCTGATGCGGCACATACTCCAAAGCCAACAAAGGGATAGAGCCTTCTACGCTTCACGAAGGGGTAGACCGTACTGAATGAGTTGGGCTTGTATTAGCCTTGCTCTGACAAGAGGGACAAGCCCCATCGGGGCAACCCCTTCAAAGCCCAGGGTGCGCAGCCCTGCAAGGGCGACCAAACCCTGGGTAGTCTAGGTAAATAGGTAGAGAGCCCTACAGGGGCGACCCTCAAAACGTTCGTAGCGCTGAGTAGCACCGCTTTGCCTACGATCTTACCTTGCCTTGAGGGTCGCCCCGGTAGGGCTCTCTAAGTATGGGGACGCGTGACCCAGGGTTCCGTCACGCTTACAGCATTCCCTCCCCCTGGGCTTTGAAGGGGTCGCCCCGCTGGGGCTTGCGCAGCCGCTTATCCTTGCCTGAGCGCTGGGCTCACGCTAGGGGAGCTGTATCAGAAGTCCTGCCTTAGAGCTACCCGCAGTCTCTGCGCACGGAGCTGCTTCTGAATGGGGCGGGCGTATGAGGGATATCCATAAGGGGGCTGAGGGATATCCCTCACGGAGCTGAGAGACGTCCCTGAGGGTGCTGACTGATACCAGTGAGGAAGCCCCCGAGCAAGGCGGGGCGAGCCCCTGGTCTGCAGCGGGCAAAGGGGCGAAGGGGGGCAGACGGGCGCTTCCTCTAGGTCATCGGGAGGCGCCAGCCAAGCACCCGACAGGGAGACAAGCCGCACGGCTGCGGCCTTTTGCGTACCTTTGTGCTCAAATTAGATTTACCCATACTCCACCCAATAGACACGATATGGCGATCATCCGTAGCATCCTCGATACCGACCTATATAAGTTCACCACGAGCTACGCCTACTCCAAGCTCTACCCCAGAGCCTACGGGCAATTCCGCTTCATCGACCGCGCGAAGACCCGCTACCCTGAGGGCTTCGCCGAGCTGCTGCACGAGGAGCTGCAGCAGATGGCCCAGCTACAGCTGACGCGCGACGAGGCACAGTTCCTCGCCCGCGAGCTTCCTTACCTTCCCCCTACCTATATAGACTTCGTCCGCGGCTTCCGCTTTGACCCCGACGAGGTCCACATCAGCCAGGATGAGGAGGGGCAACTCAGCATCGTAGCCGAGGGTCTGCTCTACCGCGTGACCCTCTGGGAGACCCCCATCCTCGCCCTCGTGAGCGAGCTCTACTACAAGGTACTGGGCGTAGAGCCCGACCTAGCCTATGCTGAGCAGAGCATCATCGCCAAGGCGCAGCGCCTCAAGGAGGAGGGCATCACCTTCTCAATGTTCGGCATGCGCCGCCGCTTCAGCTCCGACATCGAGGACCGTGTGACACGCCTCCTCAAGGAATACTCGGGGACGAACTTCTACGGTACGAGCAACGTGTACTTCGCCTACAAGCACGGGCTGCGCGTCTCGGGGACCCACCCCCACGAGTGGGTACAGTTCCACGGTGCGATGTTCGGCTACAAGATGGCCAACTACATGGCCATGGAGGACTGGATCAATGTCTACGATGGCGACCTGGGTACGGTGCTGACCGACACCTATACGACGGATGTCTTCATGCAGAACTTCAGCAAGAAGCACGCGATGCTCTTCACGAGCCTGCGCCACGACAGCGGCGACCCGCTGCTCTTCGCCGATAAGGTCATCGCCCGTTACCGCGAGCTGCGCGTCGACCCGCAGATCAAGTACATCATCTTCTCCGACAGCCTCGACGCCGAGCGTGCCATCGAGATCGCCAAGCACTGCAAGGGCCGCATCGGCACCAGCTTCGGCATCGGGACGAACTTCTCCAATGACGTCGGCGCGGGCATACAGCCGATGAACATCGTCATGAAGCTGTGGAAGTGCAAGATGACGGAGAAGGACAAGTGGCACCCCTGTGTCAAGCTCAGCGACGTCGATGGCAAGCACACGGGCGAGCCCGAGGAGATCGACCTGGCGCAGCGTACCCTAGGACTGATCTAGCCCTACCCTCGTGCCGCAGCGACAGCCTCAGCCTCGGTGGGTATGCCTCTACTTCGGCTCCTTCAACCCGCTCCACCAGACCCACCTCCAGCTCGCCCACTACGCGCTGGAGCGCCTAGGCTGTGACGAGCTCTGGCTGGTGCTCAGCCCCCTCAACCCACACAAGGAGGCGGGCACGCTGCTCCCCTTCGACTGGCGCGCCGCCTACATCGAGCGCGCTCTAGCGGCCGAGGAGCGCATACGGCTCTGCTGCATCGAGGCCGAGCTAGGGGCTCCGCACTACACCCTGCGCACCATAGAGGCGCTACGCCAGCGACACCCCGAGCTGGACTTCTCTCTGCTCATCGGCGGTGACAACCTCGAGGGGATCTCCCGCTGGTACCACTGGGAGGAGCTCCTCCGCTCGACCCAGCTCTACGTCTACCCCCGAGGCCAGGAGCCCCTCCTGATGCCCGAGCTGCCCGAGGGCGCCCGCGTGCCCATCCTCTGCCAGGATGCCCCGCGCTCCAGCCTCTCGGCCACCCAGCTGCGGGCTGCCGCCCTCCGAGGCGAGGACAGACGCAGCGAGAGCGCCGTCCCCGAGCTGTGGGACGACTTTGTTCACCAAGTACAAGCATTACAGCACTAAGCAGAATAGATGCCTGCCAAGATTCACTTCATCCCCGAGTGGGCCGAGCTAGACCTCGTGCTCCTCACCTGGCCCAACGACGACATGGACTGGGCCTACATGCTCCCCGAGGTAGAGCGCTGCTATACCGATATAGCCCGCACGCTCCTCGACTGGGTCGATGTGCTCATCCTAGCGCGTGACCCCGAGCGTGTACGTGCGCTCGTCGCCCCCGAGGGTCGTCCTCATCAGCTCTTCCTCATGGAGGCGGAGAACAACGATACCTGGTGCCGCGACTACGCGCCCCTCTCCCTATATGTAGAGGACGAGGAGGGCAAGCGCCACCCACGCATCCTTGACTTTACCTTCAATGGCTGGGGGATGAAGTTCGCCGCCAATAAGGACAACCTCATCAGCCGCGCCCTCTACCTGGCGCGCGTCTTCCGTCCTGAGGTCGGCTACAGCAATGCGCTGAGCGTGACCTTCGAGGGCGGAGGCATAGAGACCGACGGCGAGGGCACCCTGATGACCACGGAGAGCGTCCTCTACGAGCCCAACCGCAACTCGGGCCTCGACGAGGCCGTCCTGCGCGACTACCTCATGAGCCTACTCGGTGGAGAGCGCCTCATCGCGCTGGAGAACGGCGAGCTGGAGGGGGACGACACCGATGGTCATATCGACACCCTAGCCCGCTTCCTCTCCCCTACCCAGATCGCCTATGTAGGCTGCAGTGACGGCCACGACAGCCACTACCATGCGCTGCGTCGTATGCGTGAGGAGCTGGAGGCGCTGCGTACCCCAGCGGGGCAGCCCTACGAGCTCGTGGAGCTTCCCCTACCCCCTGCTATCTATGACGAGGAGGGGCAGCGTCTACCAGCGACCTACGCCAACTTCCTCTTCGCTGGCAAGGCGCTCCTCGTGCCTACCTACGGCGAGCCCACCGACGAGCCCGCACTGGAGGCTCTGCGCCGCGCCCTGCCCGAGCATACGATCGTAGGGGTGAACTGCCGCGCCCTCATCTACCAGCACGGTAGCCTACACTGCGCTACGATGCAGTTCCCCAAGGGCTTTATCAACAAGAATAAATGGAGCGAAAACTAAGCATGGCACAGGAAGCACGCACGCTGAAGGTCGGCATCATCCAGCAGGCCAATAGCGCGGATCACGCGCAGAATAAGGAGCGCCTACAGGCCTCCATCCGTCAGGCCGCAGCCCAGGGCGCCGAGCTCGTCGTCCTGCAGGAGCTGCACAACGGCCTTTACTTCTGCCAGACGGAGGACGTCCACGTCTTCGACCAGGCAGAGCCCATCCCTGGGCCCAGCACCGAGGAGTACGGCGCCCTAGCGCGCGAGCTGGGGATCGTGCTCGTTCTCTCGCTCTTCGAGCGTCGTGCCGCAGGCCTCTACCACAATACCTCCGTCGTATTGGAGCGTGACGGCTCCATCGCTGGGAAGTACCGCAAGATGCACATCCCCGACGACCCCGCCTACTACGAGAAGTTCTACTTCACCCCTGGCGACCTCGGCTTCGAGCCCATAGAGACCTCCGTCGGCACCCTCGGGGTGCTGGTCTGCTGGGATCAGTGGTACCCCGAGGCAGCGCGTCTGATGGCTCTGGCAGGTGCCGAGCTGCTCATCTACCCCACCGCCATCGGCTGGGAGAGCAGCGATGTCGCCAGCGAGCAGCAGCGTCAGAGTGATGCCTGGCAGCTCGTACAGCGCGGGCACGCCGTAGCTAATGGACTGCCCGTCATCACAGTCAATCGCGTGGGGCACGAGGCAGATCCCTCGGGGCAGACAGGCGGCATACAGTTCTGGGGACGCAGCTTCGTCACGGGGCCTCAGGGCGAGCTGGTCACAGAGCTCGGGCAGGAGGAGGCCATCGCCGTCGTCGAGGTCGACCTCAGCCGTAGCGAGCGCGTACGCCGCTGGTGGCCCTTCCTACGTGACCGCCGTATCGACGCCTTCGAGGACCTCACCAAGCGCTACCGCCGCTAAGCCACGATGAAGGAGACCAAGGACACGGAGCTACTGGCCGCGGGGACGACCGTGGGCTATAGCGACAGCGACATAAAGACCCTAGAGTGGGACGAGCATATCCGCCGCCGTCCAGGGATGTACATAGGCAAGCTGGGCGATGGCTCGCATGCCGATGATGGGATCTACGTGCTCCTCAAGGAGGTCCTCGACAACTCCATCGACGAATACGTCATGGGTGCGGGGAAGCGTATCGAGATCAGCATCCAGGACGGGCTGGTGACCGTGCGCGACTACGGCCGCGGCATCCCCCTAGGCAAGCTCATCGACGCCACGAGCAAGATGAACACTGGGGGTAAGATCGACTCCAAGGCCTTCAAGAAGTCCGTCGGGCTCAACGGCGTAGGGATCAAGGCCGTCAATGCCCTCTCCATCCACTGCGAGATCACCGTCTGGCGTGACGGCCTGACCAAGACCGTACGCTACTCCCACGCGCGTCTCCTAGAGGAGACCGAGGCCGTACCGAGTGATGAGCCCTCAGGGACACAGGTCACCTTCCGCCCCGACGCCGAGCTTTTCAAGGGCTATGCCTACAAGGACGAGTACGTCGAGGCCATGGTGAAGAACTATGCCTTCCTCAACGCCGGGCTTACCCTCCTATATAATAAGCGCCGCTACCTATCCAAGCGTGGCCTAGCAGACCTCCTCGAGGAGAACCTCACCGAGGAGGCCCTCTACCCCATCATTCATCTCAAGGACGACGACGTCGAGATCGTGCTGACGCACACGGCGCAGGTGGGCGAGGACTTCTACAGCTTCGTTAACGGGCAGAACACCACGCAGGGCGGTACGCACCTCTCGGCCTTCAAGGAGGCCGTAGCCCGCGTCATCAAGGACTTCTTCGGCAAGAACTACGACTACCGAGACATCCGCTACGGCATGAGTGCCGCCATCAGCATCAAGATCGAGGAGCCCGTCTTCGAGAGCCAGACCAAGACCAAGCTCGGCTCCAAGGACATGGAGCCCGACGGGCGGAGCATACAGAAGTTCCTCAACGACTTCCTCGGCAAGGAGCTGGACAACTACCTGCACATGCACCCCGAGGACACGGCGGCCGTCATGCAGCAGAAGATCCAGGAGAGCGAGCGTGAGCGCAAGAGCCTCAGCGGCGTGGCGAAGATCGCCCGCGAGCGAGCCAAGAAGGCCAGCCTGCACAACAAGAAGCTCCGCGACTGCACCGTCCACCTCAACGACCCCAAGGCCAAGGACCCCGAGCGCACCAGCATCTTCATCACCGAGGGGGACTCCGCCAGCGGCTCCATCACAACCTGCCGCGACCCGAACTATCAGGCCGTCTTCAGTCTCCGTGGGAAGCCGCTGAACAGCTATGGACTCGGCAAGAAGGTCGTGTATGAGAACGAGGAGTTCAACCTTCTGCAGGCGGCGCTCAACATCGAGGACGGCCTCGACGGCCTACGCTACAATCGCGTGATCATCGCCACCGATGCCGACGACGACGGGATGCACATACGTCTGTTGCTGATCACCTTCTTCCTCCAGTTCTTCCCAGAGCTGGTACGCCGCGGGCATGTCTTCATCCTCGAGACGCCGCTCTTCCGCGTCTTCCTCCCCAAGGAGCAGCGCAAGTCCGACAACTTCATGCACGCCGCCAGCGCCTCAGCTAAGAAGAAGGGACGCAGCCGCAAGAAGGCGGGTGAGGAGCAGCCCAGCCAGGAGCCCGAGGTGACCAACATCTACTGCTACAACGAGGCACAGAAGCAGGAGGCCCTACGCCAGCTCGGCCCGCGCGCCCTCGTCACCCGATTTAAGGGACTCGGGGAGATCTCGCCCGAGCAGTTCAAGGACTGGATCACGGAGGAGAATATCAAGCTCGACCCCATACGTCTACGCAAGGAGGACAATCTGAGCAACCTCTTGATGTTCTACATGGGTAAGAATACCCCCGAGCGTCAGGGCTTCATCATCGACAACCTGGTCATGGACGAGTGAGCGGCAGCGGGGCATCGCCCCTTTTGCCGTATCTTTGTCGCTCAATAGAAGGATATCCGCGTCTGCCCCAGGTGGGCGCCCAGCTAGCAATACACTATGTCAGTTGAGATACGACAGATCACGGAGAAGTCTGATATGCGCAAGTTCGTGCGCTTCAACCTCCAGCTATATCGTGGCAATCCCTACCACGTCCCCGGGCTCATCGAGGATGAGCTGCTGACGCTCGACCCCGCCCGCAACCCCGCATTCAAGTTCTGCGAGGCGGCCTACTTCCTCGCCTATCGCGAGGGCAAGATCGTCGGTCGTATCGCAGGGATCATCAACCACCGCGCCAACGAGACGTGGAATCAGAACAATGCCCGCTTCGGCTTCGTCGACTTCATCAACGACGCTGAGGTCGTCGATGCCCTCTTCAAGGCCGTATCGGACTGGGCCCGCGCTCGCGGTAAGGAGATGCTGCAGGGTCCCATGGGCTTCTCTGATCTCGACCACGAAGGGATGCTCATCGAGGGCTTTGACCAGCTCGGAACCATGGCCACGATCTACAACTACGCCTACTACCCCAAGCACATGGTACGTATGGGCTTCGTCAAGGATCAGGACTGGCACGAGTTCAAGATCATCATCCCCGACGCCATCCCCGAGAAGCACCAGCGCATCGCCGAGCTCGTGCGTAAGAAGTACGGCCTCAAGGTGCTCAAGTTCAAGAACCAGGCGGAGATCATGCCCTACGCACACCGTATCTTCGACACGCTGAACCAAGCCTACTCCGTCCTCTACGGCGTCTCCGAGCTCTCCCGTGACCAGATCGACTACTACGTACGTATGTATATCCCGATGCTGCGCTACGACTTCGTCACGGTCATCGTCCGCGAGGAGGACGACAAGGTCGTAGGCTTCGGCATCACGCTGCCCAACCTCAGCCGTGCGCTGCAGAAGGCTAAGGGCAGCCTCTTCCCCTTCGGCTGGATACACCTACTGCGCGCCCTGAAGATGAAGAACCCTATCGTCGACCTCTACCTCATCGGCGTCATCCCAGAGTACCAGAATAAGGGCGTCAACGCCCTGCTCTTCGATGACCTCATCCCCATCTTCCACAAGAATGGGGTCAAGTACGCCGAGAGCAACCCCGAGCTAGAGACTAACGCCGCCGTACAGATGCAGTGGAACTATTTCGAGCGCAAGCACCACAAGACCCGCCGCGCGTGGATCAAAGAACTCTAATTTGAATTATGCTCATCGAACTACTCAAGTCCAAGATACACCGAGTCACCGTCACCGAAGCCAACCTTAACTATATAGGGAGCATCACCATTGACGAGGAGCTCCTCGAGGCGGCTAACCTGATCCCAGGCGAGAAGGTGCAGATCGTCAACAACAACAATGGCGCACGCCTGGAGACCTACGTCATCCGTGGCGAGCGTGGCTCGGGCGTCGTCTGCCTCAATGGAGCAGCAGCACGCCTCGTACAGCCTGGCGATGTCGTCATCATCATGGCCTACGCCTGGATGGACGCCGAGGAGGCCAAGACCTTCCAGCCCGCAGTAGTATTCCCCGACAGCACGACCAATAGGCTCGTGCGCTAGTGTCATCACGGATCCCCTTAATAAGAGATAGATATGTTTGAGAACCTGAGTGAGCGCCTAGAGCGCTCCTTCAAGCTCCTCAAGGGTGAGGGCAAGATCACCGAGCTCAACGTCGCCGAGACCCTCAAGGACGTACGACGCGCCCTCCTCGAGGCCGACGTCAACTACAACGTCGCCAAGAAGTTCACCGAGGACGTCAAGGAGAAGGCCCTCGGCCAGGACGTCCTGACCGCCGTCCGCCCAGGCGAACTGATGGTGAAGATCGTCCACGACGAGCTCGCCAAGCTGATGGGTGGTGCCGCCAGCGAGATCCGCCTCGAGGGCTCCCCCGCCATCATCCTCATGTCGGGTCTACAAGGCTCGGGGAAAACGACCTTCTCAGGTAAGCTGGCCACCCTGCTGAAGACGAAGCAGGCCAAGAAGCCGCTCCTCGTGGCGGCCGACGTCTACCGCCCTGCTGCGATCGAGCAGCTGCGCGTGCTGGCGGAGCAGATCGGCGTCCCCGTCTACTACGACCTCGAGAGCAAGGACCCCGTGGCGATCGCTCGCCGAGGGATCGCTGAGGCCATGAGTCAGGGCTGCAATGTCGTGATCATCGACACCGCGGGTCGCCTCGCAGTAGACGAGGAGATGATGCGCGAGATCCAGGCGATCAAGGAGGCCGTACGCCCCAGCGAGACGCTCTTCGTCGTCGACTCGATGACGGGGCAGGACGCAGTGAACACAGCCAAGGCCTTCAACGACCGTCTCAACTTCGACGGCGTCGTCCTCACCAAGCTCGACGGGGACACACGTGGCGGGGCTGCCCTCTCCATCCGTACCGTCGTCGATAAGCCCATCAAGTTCGTCGGGATGGGCGAGAAGATGGACGCGCTGGATGTCTTCCACCCCGAGCGTATGGCCGACCGCATCCTCGGCATGGGTGATATCGTCTCGCTCGTAGAGCGCGCACAGCAGATCTACGACGAGCGCGAGGCACGACGTCTGGAGGAGCGCATCGCCAAGGATCAGTTCGACTTCAACGACTTCCTAGCCCAGATCCAGCAGATCAAGAAGATGGGCAACATCAAGGACCTCGCGGCCATGATCCCTGGCGTAGGCAAGGCCCTCAAGGATATCGACATCAAGGACGATGCCTTCAAGAGTATCGAGGCCATCATCTACTCGATGACGCCCGAGGAGCGCACCAAGCCCCACATCCTCGACGGGCACCGCCGCAAGCGTATCGCTGCGGGGAGCGGCACCTCGGTGCAGGACGTCAACAAGCTTCTCACGCAGTTCACCCAGACGCGCAAGATGATGAAGAGCCTGCAGGGCTTCAAGGGCGGCAAGATGCCCAAGATGCCTAAGCTCCCCAAGATGCCTGGCGGCGGTCGCTTCGGCTTCTAAGCCGCGCCGCCTCGAGCTTCGGTCACGACCGAGCCCCACACCTCATCAGCCCAAGTACTCCTCGCCTTAGTGGCGGGCAGTGCTTGGGCTGAGTCTTTTTAGTAGGCGCTACTACTCCGCTCGTTTCCCTAGCGCCTAGCCTTCCTCCAGACGGACAAGCAGCCTTCCATGACAAAGAGAAGCGCGCCCCCAGCCTCAAGGACTGGGGGCGCGCTTGCTTAATAGAGCAAAGGAAGGGCGTCGCAGCAAGAGGAAAGGCTAAGGCCAGCCTCGCGAGGGGCATCCCTCAGCCTCCTGACTGATAGCCCTCACGGAGCTGACTGACGTCCCTCACGGGGCTAACTGATATCCCTCAGCAGCCCCTCCCTTATCCTTGAGCTTCGCTGGCATAGCTTCGTCACCTCGCGCTGTCTAAGGATGAGGCAGGGCTGGGCTAGCAGTGACTACGGCAGCCTTAGGGAACACAGCTAGCGCAGCTGCAGGACGGAATCGAGCTGCTGCCAGTAGCTGGGGAAGCTCTTAGCCACGACCTCTGTGTCCGCGATCTGCAGCCCGGGATGCTTCAGCGCCAGCAACGCCAGCGCCATAGCCATGCGGTGATCGCGATAGGTAGCCAGCGTAGGCAGGGGATCACCCGCCGTGAGCTTCGTCGGTCGCCCCGCGTAACTGAGATGATCTACGCCTAGCTCGAGGCCGTAGCCGAGCTTCGCTAGTTCGGTCACGAGGGCCGTGAGGCGGTCGGACTCCTTGAGCCGTAGATGGGCAACGCCAGTAAAGTGGAAGGGGAGGCCAAGGGCACAGCCGAGGACAGCGAAGCTCGGGACAAGGTCAGGGCAGCTGTTGAACTCCCAACGCATTTCCCCTATGCTCGGAGCAGCCTCGTGCCGCAGCAGGATGCCCTCTTCCTGCACCTCACTCCGCACACCGAGGAGGGCAAAGCGACCCAGCAGCGCCTCACTATCTCCCTGCAGAGAGGGATAGCGCAGCCTGCTGAGGAAGCAGCTCGAACCCAAGGGGAGGAGCTTCGTCAGGACATAGGCATAGGAGGCAGCACTCCAGTCCGCTTCATCTCGGAGCGGCTGGACTTTGCTCCTCTGGTCTTTACCAAGGTAGTGGTAACGCGTCCCCTCCTGCTGCCAGCGATAGCCCACCTCCCCAAGGAGCTGCAGGGTCATCGCCGCATAGGGAGCTGAGGCAAGCGGCTTATCCCCCAGCTCGATACAGTAGCCTGGGCTTAGTCGAGGGGAGAGGAGCAAGAGAGCACTAAGATACTGCGAACTAGAGGAGGCGTCCAGCTCCAGCAGCTCGCCCTCCAGCCGCGAGGGAGCGATCACAAGGGGCGGGAAGCCCTCCGCCTCGAGGTAGCTGATGTCTGCACCCGCTCCACGGAGGGCCGTGACCAGCGGCGCGATCGGGCGCTCGTGCTGTCGGTCCGCGCCCTCGAGGCGTAGCGGGTAGTGTGTCGTCGCCGCAAGGTAGGCCGTCAGGAAGCGCATAGCCGTACCCGAGGCGCCTACATGGATGACGGGTTCTCCGCGGCGATGCGCCTCGAGGGCCGAGACGAGTACGCGTATATCCTCGGGCGTATCGGCGTCGAGCTCGAGGGGTAGCAGCGCCCCACCCTCCTCCAACGCATGGAGCAGAAGGCGCCGTGCCGTGAGGCTCTTGGAGCTGGGTAGTCTCCAATGAAGGTGCTGCGGGCTCGTAAGCTCCCGAGGATGTAGGCTAAGCGTCATCGCACAGGGGGGAAGAGCGGACTAAGAAGCGCCACGTAGCGCTCCAGGGCGGGGGCATCGAGCTCCGCAGTGAAGTCCTCCAGCTCGTCGCTGTCGATATCGAGGACGGCGACGACACGGCCCGAGGCGTCGTGCACGGGGACGACAATCTCGCTACGAGAGGCCGAGCTGCAGGCGATATGCCCAGGGAAAGCCTCGACGTCAGGGACGGCGAGTGTCCTATCCTCCGCCCAAGCCGTGCCGCAGACACCACGGCCACGGCGTATGCGCGTGCAGGCGATGTCTCCCTGGAAGGGGCCTAGGATGAGCTCCTCCCCCTCGACGAGGTAGAAGCCTACCCAGAAGAAGCCGAAGGTCTGACGTAGGGCGGCGGCAAAGTTCGCAAGGTTCGGGAGGAGTAGCGGCTCACTAGAGAGGAGCGCGGCGAGCTGCGGGTAGAGCTCTTCGTAGCGCGTACGGCGATCGGTGCCGCTTAGCTTGAGTTCTTCGGCCATATAATTAAGGGGAATGGTGATGGGCTTTAGCTGGGGAGGCGATCCAGCTCGATGCGGAAGGTCGTGCCAACGCCAGGCGTGGAGCGCAGGACGTAGATACGCCCCTTGTGGTACTCCTCTATGATGCGCAGCGCCAGCGAAAGGCCGAGCCCCCAGCCACGCTGGCGGGTCGTCACCCCAGGGCGGAAGATACGGCGCAGCTCGCCCTTAGGGATCCCCTTGCCCGTATCGGTGATGTCGACAAAGACGCGGTCCGAGCCCAGCTGATAAGCGAAGCTGATCGTCCCCTTGCCCTGCATGGCGTCGACAGCGTTCTTGATCAGATTCTCGAAGACCCAAGCGATCAGCGGCTCACTGAGTGAGACGAGGATAGGTTCCTCGGGCGCTTCGGGCGGGACGAGCTCGACCTTGCGCGAGATACGTGGCTGCATGTAGTGCAGGGCGCGCAGCAGCACCTCATGCAGGTCCAGGGTCTGCAGCTTGGTCGCCGAGCCGATCTTCTGGAAGCGGTCGGCGATGATGCCGAGGCGCTCGATGTCCTTGCCCATCTCCTCGGTGACCATGGGCTCGGTGCCCATGCTCTCGAGGTACTCCTTCCAGGCCATGAGGGAGGAGATGGGCGTACCGAGCTGGTGCGCCGTCTCACGGGAGAGCCCTTCCCAGAGGCGGTTCTGATCGGAGCGCTTGAGGGAGATGATGGCCACGAGTGCCACCAGCAGGAAGAGGACGAAGCCCCCCAGCTGAATGTAGGGGAAGATCGTCAGGTAGCGCAGCCCATTGCTATCCGAATAGTAGACGTACTGCGGGGAAGCCGTCTCGGAGATAACGATGGGGGGATAGCCGCCGCGCATGCGGGCCAGCTCGCGCTGTAGGTAGCGCTCTGCCCCCTCGTCGGGCAGGTCGATATTGTTGTAGCTGATGATGACGCCATCACGGTCGGTGACGATGATGGGGATGGCGGTATTAGCCTCCAGGATACGATAGAGGTAGGTCATCGTCATATCCTGGTCGTAGGAGTTGGTGGCGCGCACGGCGTTGGTCCACATCTCCAGCTTCTCATGCTCCTCGAGGGCGATCTTGGCCACGAGCCGATCGGAGACGAAGAGCGAGAGGACGGAGAAGAGGACGGAGGAGATGATCAGCGCGATGCGTATGTAGCTATGCCTATTGATCCATAGGCCTCCGCCTCGTAGCCAGCTCTCGAGGAGACGCTGGGCGCGCTGGTATAGGGAGTGCTTCACCTAAGGGGGAGTTTGCGTCCAGACTAAGGATGTCGAGAGGCTACTGCTTGCCCTGGAGCACCTCGTCGGCATAGCGGGCGAAGCTCGCCAGCCAGTGGTCACCGCCGTAGCCCGAGGCGAAGATCTGCTCCATCCCCTGGCGGTAGAAGGTCGGGGCCATACGCTCCAGTCGCTGACGCAGTTTGTCACGCTGAGGCAGGGCACGCGCCACACGCGCCATCGTCCAGGCGCGGGTGAAGGAGAGCCCAACGAGGTGGACGATCGTGTAGTCTGTCAGGTCTGTGATCACCAGCGGCTGGCAGAGGCGGTCCAGCCCCTCGGCGGTGAAGTAGCGGCTCAGCCAGCGGCGATATTCCCCAGGCTCGAGGACGCGCGTCATGAGGTCGGCCGTCATCAGCGCAGGGGAGATGAAGTCCGTGGCGTTGGGCTCTAGGTGCGCTGGGATGCGCTTGTCCCCCAGGTAGAGCTCCCGGGCCTTGGCGACGAGGGCGGTCTCGAAATCTCGGTCTCCTCGCTCACGGGCGTAGTCGAGGGCGAAGCCTAGGGCGAAGCCTAGGGCGAAGGCGGAGTTGGAGTGCGTGCCGATACGATTGGGGTAATGCATCTTCGGCAGGTAGGCCTTCCACTTGGCGACGATCTTATCGGCGAGAATGTCTACCGCCTGACTCCAGCCCTTGGCCTTGTCCCTGAGCTCGGCGTCCTCCGAGCGTGTGAGCAGGTGCAGCTGGCGCGAGAGCTGCAGCAGCCAGGCCCAGCCGTAGGTGCGCTCGAAGGTGCCCGCGAGCTTGCGGTCGAAGTAAGCGGCCTCACCGCGCATCTTCTCCGCTGTCAGGTTCGCATCCAGAGCGGCGATGATCTCACGACGCAGGCCAAGCTGGGGCTGCGTGGCCAGGACCTCCACCAGCATCCAGTGGCTGTGCACCGAGCTGTGCCAGTCGAAGCTGCCGTAGAAGGCGGGATGCAGATCCCGCGGCGATAGACAGAGCTCCGTGCTGTCGAGTTGGATGTGGCTCGTCTTATTGGGGTACTCGACGAAGATATTCTTGAGCGGCATGGCCACTAGGCGCTGCAGCTCATCGGCACTCGTCAGCTGCTGCGCTAGCCCCAGCTGGGGCAGGAGCGTGAGGGCGAGGAGGGAGGCAAACTTCTTCATAGGGCAGAGTGTAGGGTAGACCTAGGGATAGAGCGCTAGCGTAGCGCCTCGAGGTTCAGCGGCGACGCTGGGGGAAGATACCCCGGCTGTGCCAGTAGCGGAGCTTGACGACGCCGACGAAGGCCTCCTTGAAGATCGAGGTATTCATCTTCGACGTGCCCAGCACGCGGTCCTCGAAGGTAATGGGCACCTCCGTGATCTTATAGCCGAGGCAGTAGGCCGTGTACTTCATCTCGATCTGGAAGGCGTAGCCCTTGAAGTGCACCTCGCCGAGCTCCATCGTCTCCAGCACCTCGCGGCGGTAGCAGACGAAGCCCGCCGTGGGGTCCATGACGGGCATGCCCATGATGAGGCGCACGTAGAGCGAGGCTCCGCGGCTCATCAGGATGCGGTCTAGGGGCCAGTTCTTCACTGCGCCGCCAGGCACGTAGCGCGAGCCGACCGCCACGTCCGCCCCGCGCTCGTGGCAGGCTGTACGTAGCTCCAGCAGCTTGATCGGCGGATGGCTGAAGTCGCAGTCCATCTCGATGATGTAGGCGTAGTCGCGCTCCAGCGCCCAGCGGAAGCCCGCGATATAGGCGGTACCGAGACCTTGCTTGCCCGAGCGCTCCAGCAGATGCAGCGCCTCGGGGTATTCGGCTTGCTTCTCGCGTACGATGGCGGCAGTGCCGTCAGGCGAACCGTCGTCGACGACGAGGAGATGAAAAGCCTGAGGCAGGGCAAAGACCGTATCGATCATCTGCGCTATGTTCTCACGCTCATTGTAGGTGGGTATGATGACTAGACTGTCGCTATGCATATAGATCTTGAGTAGGGGCAGGCACTCGTAGCCCTGCCCTGGGTATCGTTACTTATACAAATATAGCTCTAATCCGCGTGCCACGGAGCCAGGGCCTACGATTGGTAGGACACAGAGGCTCAAGGGGGAAGGGGGAACTAGGGCTAGTCCCTAGGGGCGAGGTGCAGCGGACGAGGTGCTAGCAGTGGAAGAGCCCAAGGCTAGAGCAGGCGGAAGCTGAGGCGATGCACGGGGCTCGGGCCAAGCTCAGCGAGGGCGGCACGATGCTGCGGCGTCGGGTAGCCCTTATGCTCGGCGAAGCCATAGCCAGGGTACAGCTGTGCTAGCTCCAGCATCAGCCGATCGCGCTCCGTCTTCGCGAGGATCGAGGCGGCAGCGATGCTGCGGTAGGTGGCGTCGCCCTTGACGATGCACTCGTGCGGGATCCCAGGATAGGGACGGAAGCGGTTGCCGTCGATGAGCAGCAGCTCGGGGCTCAGCACGAGCTGGTCCACAGCTCGGTGCATAGCCGTGATGGAGGCCTGCAGGATGTTCAGCTGGTCGATCTCCTCGGGGCTGCAGAGACCTATGCCCCAGCTCAGCGCCTCAGCCTCGATGATGGGGCGAAGGAGCTCGCGCTGCGCCTCGGTGAGCTGCTTGGAGTCGTTGAGCAGTGGGTGGGCGAAGCTATCGGGCAGGATCACCGCGGCGGCCACTACGGGCCCAGCCAGGCAGCCCCGCCCCGCCTCATCGCAGCCGCACTCCATGAGCCCCAGCGGGGAGAAGTGCGCGCGGAGCGCCTGGCGCTCCTTGCCTCGGTCAACCATAGCCCTTAGCGGAGCATGGGTACGACCCGATGGAGCGCCTCGAAGAAGCGATCGACCTCCTCACGCGTATTGTAGAGGGCGAAGGAGGCGCGTGCCACGGCCTCATGACCCATACTGCGGAGCAGCGGCTCGGCGCAGTGATGCCCCGTGCGTATGGCGATACCGAGGCGATCCAGCAGCGTGCCGAGGTCGAAGGGATGGATCTGCCCGATGCCGAAGGAGAGGATACCTCCCTTCTCCCGCGCAGTGCCGAGGATGTAGCTGTCGTCGAACTCCGCCCTGAGGCGCTCCGTAGCGTAGTGCAGCAGCTCCTCCTCATGGGCGGCGATCTCGTCCAGCCCGAGGGCCGTGACGAAGTCCAGCGCAGCAGCGAAGGCCGTCGAGCCGACGTAGTCGGGCGTGCCGGCCTCGAACTTGAAGGGCAGCACGTTGTAGGTCGTGCGCTCCCAGCTCACCCGCTCGATCATCTCGCCGCCTCCCATATAGGGCGGCAGCTCATCCAGCAGCTCGGGCCGCCCGTAGAGCGCCCCTATGCCCGTAGGCCCGTAGACCTTGTGCGCACTGAAGGCGTAGAAGTCTGCCCCGAGCGCCGCGACATCCACAGAGGTGTGTGCCACAGCCTGCGCGCCGTCCAGCAGGACCAGCGCCCCAGCCTCGTGGGCTAGGCGTACGCACTCCGCCACGGGATTGACCGTACCGAGGACATTGCTCACATGCGCGAGAGCTACCAGACGCGTGCGCTCGCTGAGCAGGGCGCGGTAGGCCTCCATATCCAGCTCGCCCTCGGGGGTCAGCGGCACGACGCGCAGCTCCGCCCCGCGCCGTGCACACATCAGCTGCCAGGGCACGATATTGGCATGGTGCTCCATCGTCGAGACGAGGATCTCATCGCCGGGCTGGATGTAGCGCTCGCCGACGCAGTAGGCCACGAGGTTGATCGCCTCGGTCGTGCCACGGGTGAAGATCAGGCCCTCAGCGCTGGGCGCACCGACGAAGTCCGCCACGCGACGGCGTGCCGCCTCGTGGTGCTCGGTGGCTATCTGACTGAGGTAGTGCACGCCGCGGTGCACGTTGGCATTGGCCGAGGTATAGGCGCGCTCTATGGCCTCGAGGACGCAGCGCGGCTTCTGCGTCGTGGCGGCATTATCTAGATAGACCAAGGGCTTGCCGTAGACCTCTTGGCTCAGGATGGGAAACTCCTGACGTATCGCTGCTATATCGTACATAAACTTATTCTTTACTTGGGGATCAGCCCCCTAAGGGGCTCGGGCAAAGATAAGGAAAGGAGCTAAAAGCGCTGCGCTGCCCCGCGAAGCGGACGACACTAGGCCCTAGTCCGCGGCTCGACGCCTCCCCACCTTGCCCCCTACGCAGCCTATAAGTTGAAGGAGCGAACGGCTAAGCTCCAGCGAAGTGCGCGCCTAGAAGGGAGCCCTTCTGAGGGGTATCCATCAGCCCCGTGAGGGACGTCCGTCAGACGGCTGAGGGCTATCAGTCACAGCGCTGAGGGATATCCCTCACAAGCGGCCAGCCCAGGCTATCGCCTTGCCCGTCGCCTGCTACGCCCCCAGTGAGGAGCAAGTGTCCCGAGCTCCTCCCCTACTAGCTCAGCCCAATAGCCCCTCAGCCCAAGCTAGCTGAGGAGCGCAGTCGGCGAGGCCGTGGCCAAGCAGCGAAGCAGCTAGGACAAAAGAGACAGCCCCGCCCCGAGGACCGTATGCTGGTCCTCGGAGCGGGGCTGCTTGGCTCTGCGACTAGCCCTCGAATACGGGTACTAGCGGCTGCGCGGTCTTTACTTCACCGTACGCGTCAGATAGATGTAAGTGGGGAAGTGGTCGCTGTAGCCTCCCTGGAAGCGACCCGAGGAGAAGGTGCGGAAGGGGTAGCCCTTGAAGTGACCCGTCTTCTGAATCAGGAAGTCGGCGTCGAAGATATGCCCATAGTCGCCCGTCTTAGCATCCTTCAGTAGGTGTAGACTATCGGCGGGGCTGGTCAGCAGGCCTTGGCTGACGATGATGTTATCGAAGAGGTTCCACACATCACGGTAGGCCAGCGTGCCGCGCCCAGAGAGGTAGTGCTTGGCCAGTGGGTTGAAGAGTTCGCCTGGCTGCAGGCCCTCGGTGCTGTTCTTGCTCCGCAGTCCCTCCACCACGCTAGGGGAGGTAGGGTCGTCGTTGAAGTCACCCATGAGGATGACCTTGGTCTGGGGATTCAGCTGCAGCAGGGAGTCTGTGACCGAGCGCATGACCTTGGCAGCCTGCATACGACGACGCAGCGAGGCCTGCTCGCCCCCGACACGGCTCGGCCAGTGCCCGACGAGGATGCTCACGGGCTCCCCCAAGAGCTTACCTGTCACCTCGAGCACATCACGCGTCTTGATATGCTCCTCGCCCACCAGCGTCACGGGGTGAGGCTCGGCGGAGGTCATCTGGAAGACTGAGCTGCGGTAGAAGAGCGCGCAGTCGATCCCACGCTTATCGGGCGAGTCGAAGTGCACGATCTGGTAGCCCGCATCCCGCAGCTCGGGCTGACGCAGCAGGTCCTCGAGGACGCCCCTATTCTCGATCTCCGCCAGGCCGATGATATCGGGGCCACGCTGCCCGCCGATCTGGCTGATGGCGTAGGCCATGTTGTGGAGCTTCTGCTGATACTTCTCCATGGTCCACTGATTGGAGCCGTCGGGGAGGAAGTCAGCGTCGTTATTCTCCCCGTCAATGGTGTCGAAGAGGTTCTCTAGATTGTAGAAGGCTACCGTCAGACGTATCTGACGCTGAGCCGATAGCGCTGGCGCCAGCAGGAGCAGCGCGAGCAGGAGCGGTGTGAGTTTGCGTACCATGGGGTCTTACTCTTACTTTGATGAATTGCTTGAGAATGCCTACCTTTAAGATGCAAAAGTAATAATTATCGTACGGCGAGGCGCGCAACGAGACTATGCCGCGTACCGCAGCAGCCTCCTCGGAGGCCGTCCGCCGTGCCGCCTTTACCTAGAGCCATCCTATGAACAAAACGATTACTGTCCTCGCCCTAGCCAGCTGTCTCAGCCTAGGGGCTGTAGCGCAGAATAGCAGCAGCGGCGCCCTCGTACGGGACAGCAAGAGCGGGCTATCTGTCCCTGGGGCACGAATCAGCCTCCACGGGCCTACGACACGCCTGATCGTAGTCGACGCACGGGGTCTCTATCAGCTACCCCAGCTCCCCGAGGGACGCTATACCCTGACGGTCACGGCCCCAGGCTACGAGGCCAAGCAGCTCGTCTATATCCACAGCCTGGGCAAGGCACTACCTCTACTGGAGCTGGTACCTCTACCCTCCACGCCCGAGCGCTACGACGAGCTCCTGATAGCTGATGATAGCGACGATGCGGTCAGCGGCAGCGACCGTGTCGCCCTGCTGACCTCCTCGAAGGATCCCTTCCTCTCGGCCTCCAGCTATGTCTTCAGCACGGCGCGCTTCAGAGCCCGCGGCTACGACAGCCCCTACAGCAGCCAGATGCTCAATGGCGTGGAGATGAACGACCTCAATAGCGGCTACTCCGCTTGGTCGCTGTGGGGTGGGCTCAACGATGTCACCCGCCTACAGCAGACCTCGCAGTCCTTCGAGCCCATCGTCTCGGGCATAGGCAGCGTGGGCATCACAAACAACGTGACGATACGCCCCTCTCAGCTCGGGGCGCAGCGCCGCCTCACCTACTCCAATAGCAACCGCACCTATTCCAACCGCTTTGCCTTCACTTGGTCGACAGGGGAGAATAAGCGCGGCTGGTCGCTCCTGGCGAGCGTCGTACGCCGCTCGGGAGACGGACAGTACAGCTATGTACGCGGGCAGTTCTACGACGCGTGGAGCTACTTCCTCGGGATAGAGAAGCGCCTGGACGAGTCGAACCACATCAGCCTGATGGCCCTCGGTGCTCCCACCCGACGCGGGGTAGCCAGCGCTTCCACCCAGGAGGCCTACGATCTGGCAGGATCGAACTTCTACAACCCCAACATTGGCCGCCAGGCAGGAGCATGGCGCAATGCCCGCGTCCGCGACAGCCACGAGCCCATCGTGCAGCTCAGCCATTACTTCAACGACCTGCAGCGTCGCCTGCAGATCTCGACCACGATGAGCTATCGCTTCGGCTACAACAGCTACAGCGCCCTCAACTGGTACAACGCTCCCGACCCACGACCCGACTACTACCGCTACCTCCCCTCCTACTTCACACGCATGGCGACCCCAGGGAGCCAAGACCCCGAGGCCGCCGCACGCTATGCCGAGCTCTGGCACAGCGATCCCAATACACGCTATATCGACTGGGATCGTATGTATGCTATCAATAGGGGGAATATGACGACCGTGCGCAATGCCGCAGGTGAGGCATTGGCCACTGGACGCCGTGCTCTGTACATGGTAGAGGATAGGCACACCGATCAGCGAGAGTTCGCCTGGGCCAGCACGATGGCTTGGCAGCCGCTCAAGCAGCTGGAGCTCAACGGCGGCCTCAGCTACCGACACAACCGCACGGAGAACTTCGCCGTCGTGGGGGATCTCCTCGGGGCGGACTTCGTCTACGACGTGGACAAGTTCGCCGAGCGCGACTTCGGCGGTGACGCCTCCAAGAGCCAGGTCGACCTCAATCACCCCGACCGCATCGTGCAGCGGGGGGATCGCTTCGGGCACGACTACGAGGCGCAGACGAGTCGCTTTGTAGCCTGGGGGCAGGCCACCTATAAGCTGAGCAAGCTGGATGTCTACGGTGCTCTGGGCTATACCCACACGGCGATGCAGCGTGACGGGAAGCAGCGCCGCGGGCTCTTCCCCGACAACTCCTACGGTCTCTCCGACCGTGTGAAGTTCAATGACCTCACGGCCAAGGCAGGAGCAATATACAAGCTCAACGGGCACCACTACCTGCAGGCCAACCTCGCCTACGTGGAGCAGGCACCGACCTTCCGCAACGTCTTCATCTCGCCCCGCACACGCAATAGCTACGTGGAGAACCCCCAGTCCGAGCGTATCCTCAGCGCTGAGGCCAGCTATCAGGTACGCCTGCCCTGGCTGCGCGGACGCCTAACGGGCTTCTACGCGCAGATCGCTGACCACACGCAGGCGATGAACTTCTACGACGACAGCCAGGCCTCCTTCTCCAACTACATCCTCACCGGCATCGACACGCGCCACCTCGGGATGGAGCTCGGGCTCGAGGCTAAGCTCAGTCCCACGCTGACGGCCAATGCCGCCCTCGCCCTCGGCCAGTACCAGTACGCCAGCAACCCCAGCTACGTGCAGACCATCGACAACTCGGAGAAGATCGTAGACCGTGACGTCATCTACTGGAAGGGGCTACAGGTCGGCGGCACGCCACAGACGGCAGCCACCGTAGGGCTCACCTACTATGCCCCCTGGTATGCCAACTTCGGGATCAACGCCAACTACTTCGGGCGCAACTACGTCAGCATGGCTCCCGCGCTGCGTACCGACCGAGCTCGTGCCGCCCTCGACCAGGGCTACATCCACCCCGAGCGCCTACGTGATGGCTTTACCGTCGACCTCTTCGCTAGCTACTCGTGGCGGATCAAGTACGGCACCTTCCTGCGCTTCAACCTCTCGGTGAGCAACGTGCTGAACAACAAGCAGCTCCCCAGCGGGGGCTTCGAGCAGCTGCGCGTCCGCACCCAGCGCGACGAGAGTGGCCAGCAGATCCCCTTCCGCCCCTTCGACCCGAAGCTCAGCTACGTCTATGGGACGACCTTCTTCCTCAACACCACGCTCCAGTTCTAATAGCATCCTACCGACATGACGCTTCATCATCTATATAGCCTACCGCTCATGGGACTGCTCCTCGTGGGGGCTGTGAGCTGCACGAAGTACAACGAGCCCGACCCGCCGAGCTTTGCCACCGAGCGCAGCGCGGACGAGCTCCCACGCCCGACGCACACCATCGCGCAGCTCAAGGAGCTCTACACGCAGGGCGGGCTGACCCTCCAGCGCCCCATCGTCGTCGAGGCCATCGTCGCCTCGGACGATACCGAGGGCAACGTCTACCGCAGCTGCTACATCCAGGACTCCACGGGCGGCATGGAGTTGAAGTTTGCCCTCGGCAACCTCAGCACCATCTATCCACAGGGAGCCCGTGTACGTCTGCTGTGCCAGGACCTACAGCTCGGCGCCTATGGCGGGCAGATAGGCCTCGGCTACCGCAGTACGGACGCGCGCTACGAGACGGCCTTCCTCCCTGAGAAGTTCGTCCAGCAGCATCTCTTCATCGTCGGGCGCAGCGAGCTGCAGCCTCGTACGCTGAGCCTATCCGAGCTCAGCACGAGCTATGCTGGGACACTGGTCCGCATCAAGGACGTACAGTTCGCCGCCTCGGAGCTAGGGCAGACCTACGCCTCCCCCGAGCAGCGCGCTACGCTCGCACAGGTCAATCGTACGCTGACCGACCGCACGGGGGCGCAGCTCGTCGTACGCACCAGTAGCTATGCCCGCTTCGCTGGCAAGCAGCTGCCCAAGGGCTCGGGCTCGGTGACGGGTATCCTGAGCTACTTCCGCACCACACCCCAGCTCATCATCCTCCGCGAGCAGGATGTCCAGCTTACCGACGCTCGCTTCTAGTTCCCAGCCTTCATTCATCACCTCGAACTAATGACTAAGCATAAGTACAGTCGCTGGACGCTCCTCGCCGCAGCCAGCCTTTGCCTTGCCCTTGGGATCTCCTCCTGTAAGGACAACGACGACGCCTACACCAAGCCTGAGTACAGCATCACCGCTCCTAAGGCTCAGGATAAGACCTTCGCCATCCCCGAGGCTGGCGGTACGGCTAGCCTCCAGCTGACGAGCAACCGCTCCTGGAAGGCCGTCACCACCGCCGACTGGATCAACATCAGCCCCAGCGCAGGCGGTGCGGGCAGCGTAGAGATCAAGATCCAGGTGCTGCCCAATACGGGCGCCAACCGCTCCGCTCAGGTCGCCCTACAGCTGGGCGGCAAGTCCGAGCTCTATACCATCACGCAGACGGGCAGCGGCACGAGCAGCGAGACCATCAAGTCCGATGCCGCGGGCCTCGCCGCCTTCATCAAGAAGTACGACACGGGCAGCGAAGTCACCGTGAGCGAGGACGTGAGCCTCAAGGCTGCCCTCGTCTCGGACATCGAGGCCAACAATCTGACCAACAACCGCAACATCGTCCTGCAGGCAGGCACCCAGGGCATCACGGTGCGCCTGGCCAAGCCGGCCAACAAGGCATGGAAGCCTGGTACCGTCTTCGTCGTCAAGGCTAAGGGTGGTAAGGTGCAGCGCTTCAACGGCGGCTCGTTGCAGCTCGACCTCAGCGCCGTCACCGACGCCTCCGCAGTCACTGCCAGCGAGAGCCTCGAGACCGTCGAGCCCGTCAAGCTCAGCCTCTCCGATATCTACTCGGGCAAATATGACAACATCCTCGTAGCCGTAGACGGTGTACAGTTCGCCGCTACAGGCAAGGCGCTGAACCCCAATAAGCCTAGCGGCACACGCGCGCCAGCGAGCTACTACCACCACCTCAGCGACTGCGTCACCGAGCTACCCCAGGCCGTCGACGGGCTATCCGTCGCCATCTCGGGCTATGCTCCCGAGGCGCTGCGCTCGCAGGCGAGCCCCGAAGGCAACGGCCGCGTCGTAGGGATCCTACAGATCAATACGCTCAAGAACCAGACGCCTGCCGAGCAGCCCAAGAAGGCCTACAACCTCTGGCCCCGCAGGGCAGCCGACCTCGCTGGGCTCACGGGCAAGCGCTGCAGCGAGTCGAGCACCCAGCCTAAGCCCACTCCTACGCCCGATCCTGGGCAGGGGACGCAGCAGGCGCTTAGCCTCAAGGACTTCATCGCCAAGTACCCCGCCACCAGCACCAAGCACCAGATCACCGAGGACATCAGCTTCGAGGCCACCCTCATCACGCAGCTCAGCGAGGGCAACAGCACGGCGCTGAACCTCACACTACAGAGTGGCGACCAGGGGATCATCGTACGCCTAGGGAAGGACCTCCCCGCGAGCCTCAAGGCTGGGACGGTATATAAGGTCAAGGCTAAGGGTGCGAGCATCGGCCTCTATAATGGCTCCCTGCAGCTCGAGTTCGCCAAGGACACGGGCGCAGAGGCTGTCCTCGAGGACACAGGCCGCACGCAGCAGATCCGCCCCAAGAAGCTAACCCTCGCCGAAGTCTATGCAGGCTCCTACGACAATATCCTCGTAGAGCTCAGTGGCGTGCAATTCAGCCAGCATGGCAAGGCGCTGAACCCCAATAAGCCCAACAATAAAGGCTCCATCCCCAGCTACTTCGCCACCCGCATCGAGGACTGCGCCACGAGCCTGCCCACTGGCATCAGTGGTCTGAGCCTAGCCATCTCGGGCAAGGCCTCCTTCAAGGGCGAGACGACGAGCGACAAGGCAGGCACTATCGTCGGTATCCTCAGCCGCTCCTTCCGCACGACCAAGACAGGCGAGGTCAAGGAGTTCAACCTCTGGCCTCGTAGCCTCAGCGACATCCGATTCGACGCTCAGCGCTGCACTAAGTAATCAGGAAGCTCTTACTAAGCAATGAAGACGCTACGCCACCTCCTAGGGCTACTCCCCCTCAGCCTCGTGCTGGGGGGCGTACTCGCGGGCTGTACGACCGAGCGCCAGGATAAGCCTCGTGACCGCGCAGCCTCTGCTCCGCAGCTCAGCCTCGCCTCCACGCACCTACGCACCAAGCTCCTAGGGTCGGAGGCCTCCAGCTTCTTCGCCCATCTGCAGAGCCCCGCCGCCTGGCGCCTCGAGCTCCAGCCCGAGAGCGCCCGCAGCTGGGTGAGCCTCTCCCAGACTACGGGCGAGGCCAATCCCAATGGCCTCGGGATCAGTGTCTCCACCCAGAGCAACGCGGGGGCAGAGCGCACGGCCCTGCTCATCGTACGCGCTGCGGGAGAGGCCGACACGCTGCAACTGGTACAGCAGGCCCAGACGACGCAGCCCGGGGGCACGACGGGGATCCACATCCTCGGCGACCCTACCCTGCTGGAGCTCCCCGCGCTGAGCAAGGGCGCGGAGAACTACTTCGTCACCCACTACGCCGAGGGGCGCGTCAACTACTCCCTAGAGTACGACACCCAGCTACGCCACGCGCGCTGGGTCGCCTTCTCCTTCGACGAGCAGAGCTCCCGCAAGGCCGTCAGCCGCAGCGGGGATGACGCCTGGGCCTGGGACCCACGTATCCCAGCCGAGTTCTCAACGGCGCACCTCTTCAGAGGCAGTGGCTACGACCGCGGCCACCTCGTGGCCTCGGAGGACCGAGTGTCCAGCCGTGAGGCTAACCGACAGACCTTCTACTACTCCAATATGAGCCCACAAATAGGCGCAGGCTTCAACCAAAGCTATTGGAGCAAGATCGAGGAGCTGGTACGAGGCTGGGGGCGCAATAGCAAGCTGCGGGATGTGCTCTATGTCGTCAAGGGCGGTACAATACGCCCCGACCAAGTAGAGTCCTACAAGGCCAATAATGTGCTACTCATCCCCAAGTACTACTGGGTAGCGCTGCTCCGCCAGCAGGGCTCGACCTACCACGCCATCGGGCTCTGGGTCGAGCACAAGAAGTACAGCAATAGCCCAGCCTTCCGCAGCCTCGCGATCTCGATCGAGGAGCTGGAGCGGCGTACGGGGCTCAACTTCTTCCACCGCCTACCCGACGGCGTTGAGGCCGAGGTAGAGCGCGAGAGCCCCAGTTCGCCCGCCATCCTCAGCCTCTGGCCTGGCCTCTAGCCTCGCCTAGGCAGCCCCCTATACGAAGAGCATCGCAGGATCCCGAGGAGCCTAGCTCCTAGCCTGCGATGCTCTTCGCTTACTCTCCCCTATCCTTATACCAAGCTACTAAGACCCCATACACGTATGCAAGTCGATCAGATGATCATCGGGCTGGAGCGTATGCGCTTCTACGCCTACCACGGCGTCGCCCCGCAGGAGCGCGAGGTGGGCAACTACTTCACCCTAGAGTGCCGCGTCGAGGCCGAGGTGTCGGCGGCGATGCAGCACGACACCCTCAGCGAGACCATCAGCTACGCCGAGCTCTACGAGGTGATCGCCGAGGAGATGGCCCAGCCCTCACTGCTGCTGGAGTATGTCGTGGGCAGGATCGCCTCGGCACTCTTCGATCGCTTCCCGCGGATCAAGGCTCTCGAGCTCTCGCTACGCAAGGACAATCCCCCCTTCCCTGGGCAGCTGGACTCAGCGAGCTTCTCAATACGTGCACGCCGCTAGGCTACGGCACGACACCACGCCCCAAGGCGGGGCAGGAATATAAAAAGAGCAGGGACGAGCGTCGGCGCGCTCGTCCCTGCTACTATCTGTGTGTCTGTATGGAGCGTGGTCCCACTTGGGCTTGAACCAAGGACTCCCTGATTATGAGTCAGGTGCTCTAACCGACTGAGCTATAGGACCTGAGGAATGGACGCCCCGAGAGGGCCTTCCATTGACTTCGCTGCAAAGATAGCGATATTATCAAGACGCTCAAAATACCCTGGCACTGGGCTAAGGGCAGCCTCCACGACGCTACTGGAGCGCCTTCGGAGCAAATTTAGCTCCCCCTTCTCGCGGGGAAGCAGCAGGATGTTTCCTTAGCTCGCTCCCTACCCCTCCCGCTCTTCCCAACTTCCCGAGGCTAGACCTAGCGCGGGGCGCTGCCTGTAGGGAGAGCTGTGCTGAGGGATATCAGTCAAGGCACTGGGGGCTATCCCTCACGAGGCTGAGGGACGCCCGTCAGGAGGCTGAGGGATATCCATCAGCCCCCCGAGAGCTAGCTCCGCGGACAGTCTTCCTCTAGAGGGACATTCCCCCCAAGCTACCAAGGGGCTCTAAGGCAAGGCGCGTGGGGGGAAAGCCGTACCTTTGTACCAGCAACGCTTTACCTAACTTAAACCTTGCCCTTCATGGCACGAATAGTAACCAAAACTGGCGACCAAGGTACGACAGGTATCTTCGGTGGCGAACGCATCCCTAAGGATAATATACGTATCGAGGCTAATGGCACCCTCGACGAACTCAATGCCCACCTCGGGCTCATACGCTCCTACCTCGCCCTCGAGGATCCCCGTCACAGCTTCATCGGCCAGGTGCAGATGCAGATCATGCAGGCCATGAGCCTCGTGGCCACCCGCAGCGAGCGCCGAGCCGAGAACCCCAATAACTTCGACCTCGCTTGGCTGAGCGCCCTCGAGGAGGAGACTGCCCGCCTGATGAGCGAGCTCAGTGAGAACGGCTTCTTCATCCTCCCAGGCGGCACACCCCTCTCAGCTCAGATGCAGCTGGCGCGTACCGTAGCACGCCGCGCAGAGCGTCGCCTCTGGACGCTCGACCGTGAGGACCCGCTGCCCGAGGGGCTCATCCCCTGGGTCAATCGCATGAGTGACTGGCTCTTCGTCCTCGCCAAGTGGGAGATGCAGCAGCAGAACTGGCCCGAGGAGCGCTGGCAGGCCTTCAGCTACAAGCGTAAGAAGAAGCCCGCCCATGACTGAGCAGCGCCCCCTAGCCCCCCTAATGCTCGTCGGCACGGGGAGCGACGTCGGCAAGAGCGTGCTGGCGGCAGGCTTCTGCCGTATCTTCCTCCAGGATGGCTATCACCCCGCTCCCTTCAAGGCGCAGAACATGGCCCTCAACTCCTACGTCACCCCCGAGGGGCTGGAGCTGGGGCGGGCGCAGGCCGTGCAGGCTGAGGCTGCGGGCATCCCCTGCCATACGGATATGAACCCCCTGCTGCTCAAGCCCAGCTCCGACAAGACCTCCCAGGTCGTCCTCCACGGCCGCCCCATAGGGAACAAGGATGCCTACCAGTACTTCCGCACCGTAGGGCGTGGACACCTCCGACAAGAGGTCTGCGCTGCCTATGACCGCCTAGCCGCACGCTACAATCCTATAGTCCTCGAGGGCGCTGGGAGCATCTCCGAGCTCAACCTCCGCGACTCGGATCTGGTGAATATGCCTATGGCGCAGCACGCTGGGGCGCGGACGATCCTCGTGGCCGACATCGACCGCGGGGGGGTCTTCGCCTCGGTCTATGGCTCAGTGATGCTGCAGCGGCCCGAGCACCGAGCACTGCTGTCGGGGGTGATCATCAATAAGTTCCGCGGCGACATCCGCCTCTTCGAGGAGGGGCGTCGCCTGATCGAGGAGCTCTGCGGGCTGCCCGTCCTCGGGATCGTCCCCTACCTGACGGACGTCCATATCGAGGAGGAGGACTCCGTAGCCCTCTCCAAGCGCGCCCTACAGGCCCAGCAGGGCAAGGTCAATATCGCCGTCGTCCTGCTGCGCTACATCTCGAACTATACCGACTTCGCCCGTCTAGAGCAGGACGAGCGCGTGCACCTCTTCTACACCAATAATGTAGAGGAGCTGCAGGAGGCCGACATCATCATCGTCCCGGGGAGCAAGAGTACGCTGGCCGACCTCTACGAGCTGCGTCGCAACGGTGTGGCGCAGGCCATCATCCGCACCCACCGCGCAGGCAAGACCATCCTCGGCATCTGCGGCGGCTACCAGATCCTTGGGCTGGAGGTCTCCGACCCCGAGGGCGTGGAGGGCGACATCGTGCGACTCCCTGGGCTGGGACTGCTGCCGATACGTACCGAGATGGCGGGGGACAAGGTCACGACCCAGGCGCACTTCACCCTCATCGGGGACGAGACGCCTTGCACGGGCTACGAGATCCACATGGGACGCACCACACGCGAGCCCGAGGCCGAGGCTCAGCCCTTGGTGCGCATGGCCGACGGCCGCGAGGAGGGCTGCATGACTAGCCAGCACTGCATGGGCACCTACCTCCACGGCATCCTAGATAATGCCGTCTTCATCGAGCGCCTGCTCGCCCCCTTCGCCGAGCGTATCGCCACGGGCGCTCAGCCCCTTGACTACGAGGCCTTCAAGCAGGAGCAGTACGATCGACTGGCCGCTCACCTGCGCCAGCACGTAGACCTCGAGCGTATCTACCAAATACTCGGACGATGACAGACGGACACGGTGACGACCTCTACCGCTACACGGGGATCAAGGCTAATTTCAGCTCCAATGTCACCAGCCTCACCGACCCGACGCCCCTGAGGCGCTATCTAGCTGAGCATATCGACTGCATCGGCAGCTACCCCGAGCCTAGGGCACAGAGCCTAGGCAAGGCCTTGGCCGACCATCATAGCCTCACCGAGGGCGAGCTGCTGGTCACCAGCGGAGCAACCGAGGCCATCTATCTCGTAGCTCAGGCGCATCGTGGGGCACGTGCTTACCTTCCCCCCAGCCCGACCTTCAGCGAGTATGCCGATGCCTCCCAGCTCTACGGGCTGGAGCTGGAGCGCCTCGAGACGCTGGAGCCCCCTCAGAAGGCCAGCGGCATCTACTGGCTCTGCAACCCGAATAACCCCACGGGCGAGGTCTATCCGCTCGAACGGCTCGAGCAGCTCTTCGCCGCCCACCCCACGCTGCTCTTCGTCCTCGACAGCTCCTACAGCTACTTCACCGAGGCCGAGCTCCCCGAGCCGCAGGTCATCCTCGCCCGCTATCCTAACGTGCTCTTCATCGCCTCGCTGACCAAGCGCTTCGCCATGCCTGGCCTACGACTCGGCTACCTGATGGGACAGACGGAGGAGATCGCCGCTCTGGCGCGCTACCGCCAGCCCTGGGGCGTTGGGGCTATGGCGCTCCAGGCGGGGCAGTGGATCGTCGGCGAAGGCTTCCCCGAGCTGCTCGACCGCAGCACCCTGTGGGCAGAGACTGCACGGCTACGCTCCGCCCTCGCTGCCCTCCCAGGCCTGCGCGTTGGGGAGACGGCCACCCACTTCTTCCTCCTCGAGCTGGAGCTCTGGGACGAAGGGCGCCTCCTCTCAGCCACAGAGCTCAAGGAGCACCTCGCCCTAGAGTACGGACTGTTAGTCCGGGACTGCACCAACTTCGGCTACCAGCGCCCGACGCTGCGTATCGCCACGCAGCGCCCCGAGCAGAGCGAGCTCCTCATCGCTGCCCTCAGCGAGCTGAGCACCCGCTACGCCTTAGCCCGCTGAGGCGCTTCGGGGAGGACGTTCTTAGCATTTTCCCTATCTTTATAAGTGCATTAGACAACACGCTCACACACCTAATACTTTAGACCGATGAGAAAATATGCTATCCTCGGGGCCTGTGCGCTGACGCTGGCAGCACTCACGCCCGAGCGCGCCGCAGCCTGCTCCGACCTGATTGTCGGCAAGAAGGCCTCTGCCGACGGCTCCGTCATGGTCAGCTACTCCGCTGACTCGCACACCCTCTATGGCGACCTCGTCCACTACCCTGCCAAGAGCTGGGGCAAGGGGCTCATGCTTGAGGTACGCGAGTGGGACACGGGCAAGCCCCTCGGCTTCATCCCCCAGGCACCCATCACCTACAATGTCGTAGGCAATATGAACGAGCACCAGGTGGCCATCACCGAGAGCACCTGGGGCGGGCGCAAGGAGCTCTCCGACCCCAAGGGCATCATGGACTACGGCAGCCTGATCTACATCGCCCTACAGCGTAGCCAGTCTGCCCGCGAGGCCATCCGCGTCATGACGGGTCTGGTACGAGACTACGGCTACTACAGCTCGGGCGAATCCTTCACTATCGCGGACAAGAACGAGGTCTGGGTGCTGGAGATGATCGGCAAGGGCCCCAAGAAGAAGGGCGCCACCTGGGTAGCTATCCGCATCCCCGATGACGCCATCAGCGCGCACGCCAATCAGGCCCGCATCCACAAGATCCCCTTCGGCGACAAGGAGAACTGCATGTACGAGAAGGACGTCGTCAACCTCGCTCGCGAGTACGGCTGGTTCAAGGGCAAGGATAAGGACTTCGACTTCCAGAAGGCCTATAACCCTTACGACTTCAGTGGGCTGCGCGCCTGCGAGGCTCGTGTGTGGAGCTTCTTCCGCGAGTTCGACAAGGGCATGGACAAGTACACCAAGCTCGTCAAGGGCGACGTCAACGAGGAGCCCATGCCTCTGTACATCATCCCTGACCGCAAGGTGACGCTGGCCGACGTACGCAAGGGGATGCGCAATCACTACGAGGATACGCCGCTCTCCATGACGCAGGACCCTGGGGCTGGTGCCTACCGCGTGCCCTACCGCTGGCGTCCTATGACCTTCAACGTCGATGGGCGCGAGTACGTCAACGAGCGTGCGATCGCCACGCAGCAGACGGGCTTCGTCCTGATCGCACAGCTGCGTAGCTGGCTGCCCGACGCTGTCGGCGGTATCCTGTGGTTCGGCGTGGACGATGCCAATACCGCCGTCCTGACGCCTATGTACGCCTCCATCACCAGCATCCCCGAGTGCTATCGCCGTGGCAACGGCAGCATGACGGAGTTCAGCTGGACGAGTGCCTTCTGGATACACAACTGGGTCGCGAACATGGCCTACCACAAGTATGAGCCCATGATCGCCGATATCCGCCCCGTGCAGCAGCAGCTGGAGAACAGCTTCGACGAGCTGGTCAAGACGACGGATGCCAAGGCGCTGGAGCTGCTGAAGGCCAATCCTCAGCAGGCCATCAGCTACCTCACCGAGGTCTGCGCCAAGACGGCCAATGGTGCGACGGAGCGCTGGAAGAAGCTCGGCGAGTACCTTCTGGTCAAGTATATGGACGGTAACGTGAAGAAGGAGAAGGACGGTAAGTTCGAGGAGAACGGCTACGGTCAGATCGTCATGCCCTCCTTCCCAGGCTACGACAAGGACTACTACGAGCGCATCGCCACCAGCAGCGAGGCAGGCCGCCTCGAGGTCCCCAAGGACAAGAAGTAGTCCTCCGACCTGTGCTCCAAGCAGCCATTAGCTGCGCTCGACACCACTAGCCGAGTGCCACGACAAGCCCACTCAGCAACTCGCTGAGCCGTACAGACAGCCTCCCGCAACTCCCCCGCGCCTCGGGCCCCACGGCCCCGAGCGCTCTCTAGGGAGCCCACGGGAGGCTGTCTGCATTGGGGGCAGCAGCTCCCCACAAGACGCACAGATGAAGTATCAGACTAAGACCCTAGCCTCAGGGCTACGTATCATCCTTGCCGCCGAGGATAGCCCCGTCAGCTACCTCGGGATAGGTATCGCCGTCGGCAGCCGCCACGAGTCCCGTCTGCAGCACGGCCTGGCGCACGGCATAGAGCACATGCTCTTCAAAGGCACGCGCCTACGCTCGGCCACGCAGATCATCCAGCGCATGGAGGCGGTGGGTGCAGAGCTCAATGCCTACACGACCAAGGAGGAGACGATGCTCTACGCCCTCTTCCCCTCGGCCTACCGCCAGCGTAGCCTACAGGTGCTGCTGGACATCGCTCGCCACAGCCGCTTCCCCGACGAGGAGTGGGTCAAGGAACGCGAGGTCATCATCGACGAACTACACTCCTACGAGGATAGTCCGAGCGAACTGATCTTCGACGAGTTCGAGGACCAGGTCTTCCACGGCCATCCCCTCGGGCACGCTATCCTCGGGACGGAGCGCTCGGTCGGGCGGCTCACCACCGAGCAGCAGCGCAGCTTCTTCGCCCGCTACTACCGCCCCGAGCGCATGGTGCTCTTCGCTCAAGGGGCCTTCACGATGGAGGAGCTCACGGCCTTTGCTGAGGCTGCCTACCCAGACACGGCGCTGCCCTACCGCAATAGTCCCGAGCAAGCCCAGCCGCTCCCCGAGCTCAGCCCACGGACGGTCATCCGCCGCAAGCAGACCTCCCAGAGCCACGTCCTCATCGGCCGCAGCGCCTACTCCCTCTACCATCCGCGCCGTCTCGAGCTGAGCCTACTGGCGAATATCCTCGGGGGCAACGGCATGAACGCACGGCTCAACATGGAGCTACGCGAGCGCCGCGGCCTCGTCTACCATGTCGAGTGCAACTATACGCCCTATAGCGACACGGGGCTCTTCACCGTGTACTTCGGCTCTTCACACCGTGCCGAGGCCGAGGCTATAGAGCTCGTGCTAGCGGAGCTGGAGCGTATGCGCCAGCAGCCTCTGAGCAAGCAGGAGCTCGCTGCCGCCCTGCGTCAGCTGCGCGGGCAGCTGCTCATCAGCGCCGAGAGCAGAGAGCAGAGCTTCCTCGCCATGGGCAAGAGCTTCCTCCACCTGCACCGCTACGTCGAGGACGCCGAGCTGCAGGAGCGCCTCGGGCAGATCACGACAGAGGGGCTGTACGAGGTCGCTGTGGAGCTCTTCGACACAAGCCAATTCCACCGCCTCATCTACCGTTAGCCCAGCGACACTAGGCGGAGAAGCCCCGCCCGCAATCACCTCGCGAGGAGCAGAGCAATAAAGGGAAGTCCCCAGGGAGAAGCACGGGATGCTTCTCCCTGGGGACTTCCCTTTACTCGTAGTAGGCTCGCTGTCGCCTGCGGGGCGGGTGTGGCGGGCGCCTCTAGTCGAGGATGAGCGCCACGTTGCTCGCCACGAGCTTACCCTCCTCAGAGCGGTGGAGCTCAGCCTCCACACGGTCGCCCTCGATGAGCTGATCGAAGCGCAGGCCGGGCACAAGACTCTTGTAGTGGAAGAAAGCATTCTCCCCTACCCCGACATCGATGAAGCCGAAGCCCTTCTTCAGCGCCTGGATCGTCCCCTCGGCATAGCCTGGCAGGGACTCGGCAGCGGGCTCCTGAGGCTCGGTCTTCTCCTCGGGGAGCTCGATCTTACCTAGGACCTTGAGCTCTGTGGGTAGTAGGCCCTTGGCCTCCTCCTGCACGCTGCTGCTCAGCGGAAGTTCGGGTTCCTTGGGCTCGAAGAACTCCTCGGCGAGCTCGACAGGCTCCTGCTGCTCAGGCTGCTCTTCGGTGAGGGGCGCTTCCGCAGCCTCAGTATCCGTAGGCTGCAGCTCGGTATCCAGCTGCTGGGGCTCTTCGCCCTGCTGCTCTAGCGTCACGAGGAGCTCGGTCTGCTCCGTAGCCTCGCTCTCTAGCTGGGGCTGGCTCAGAGCCTCACCCTGCTGCTGCTCGGCCTGCGCCTCCAGCTCCTTACTCTCCGACTCCGTCACCTGGCGTGCCTGCGGAGCATGGTAGCTGGACTTGCTGCGCGACTCGCGCTGCGGACGATCCTCGGGGGCACCCTTAGAGACGAAGAGGTCGTTGACTCGGATGTCATTGTGGTGGCCGCGGCGATCGATGATGTTGTTCATCAGGATGGGATAGGTAGCCTCGTCGAGGAGATCCGAGGAGGTGTAGGTCGTCGCATCCTTCTTGCCCTCACCGAGGTGCTCCAGTTCCCAGCCGATGACCATGACGCGTATCCCGAGGGTGTGCAGCTTGCGCACCAGCGGGATGTAGTCCCCGTCGGCAGCTACGAGGACGACGACGTCCAGCTCATCCTTCAGGGCACGCTCGTAGGTCTCGAGCGCGAAGAGGACATCCACGCCCTTCTCCTTCTTCTTCCCCTTAGCATTGCGCGACAGGGGTAGGTGGTGCATCAGGATGCCTTCGCTATTGAGGACGTCGTCAAAGAGGCGCTCGTAGTAGAGGACGTCGCCCGAGGCCTTGGCTGCCTCGCTGGCGCTGAGTCGGCCACGGAAATAATGGGCGTCTACGATCTTGCAGCGCTGCTCTGTCGTCCCCTCCTCCCGAGCGACTTGCTCGCGGATGAAGCGGTGCAGGCCCCGCACACTTAGGCGGCTCTTACGCTCGTGATGCTGGTAATAAAAGGTACTGACGTGCCAGAAGTAGTTGCCGTCATAGAAAATCCCGATGCGGGTCAATGGTGATTGCTTATCCTTAAGCATAGCTGATCGATTTTTATAGTGAAAGAAAAGTAATGCAATACCGAGGCTACGGATCTCATAAAGGACCGCAGCCAAGACGCTAAACTAAGTCCTGCCCCGAGCGCAGGCGCAGCATCGCCTGCGGTACGGAGCGCGTGATGATGTCCTCGATGGCGGAGACGAGGCGATGGCGGACGAACTCGCGGTGCGTCACCAGCCTCACCCCACGCGTCGGGCGAGGGAGCGCAAAGCTGCGCACCAGCTCGTGGCGCGCAGGGTCCAGCTGCTCTACAGCAAGCTCAGGGATGAAGGTCACGCCCTGCCCCTGCTCGACGAAGTGCATGAAGGTCTCGAGGCTACCGCGGCTATAGTTGAGCTGCTGGCTGGGGTCGTACTTGAGGTGGCAGAACTTCGTCAGCTGGTCGCGGAAGCAATGCCCCTCGTCCAGCAGCCATAGATGGCGCTTCCCCACGAGCTCCGAGCTGCGTATATGCTCCTGATCGAAGAGCTCCGAGCTCCTCGGCACATAGCCCATGAACTCCTCGTAGTAGAGGATGTGCTCGGTCAGCTGCTCTACCCCAGGACGCGAGGCGATCAGCGCCATGTCCACCTCTCCGAGCGTCAGTGCCTCGATACACTCGCTGGTCTTCATCTCGACGAAGGTGATTTTGAGCTCGGGCACCTCCTGCTCCAGAAGGGGCATGATACGAGGCAGCAGATAGGGCGCGATGGTCGGGAGCACCGCCAGGCGCAGCGTGCCCGTCACAGCCTCGGCCTCCTCACGGATCACCTGATGCATCTGGGCTGCCTGCATGAGGATGACCCCAGCCTGATCGAGGATACGTCGTCCCACGGGGGTCGGTACGATGGGCTGATGGCTGCGGTCGAAGATCTTCACCCCGAGCTCATCCTCCAGCTTCTGTATCATCGTGCTGAGGGTAGGCTGCGTGACCTTACAGGCATCGGCTGCCTTACCGAAGTGACGGTACTTATCTAGTGCCTGGATGTACTCGAGTTGCTGGAGGTTCATATGCTGCGCGTACTTAGTTATGCTATCTATACAAATATAGGCAATATGCTTGAAAAAGTATAGCCCAGCGCCTAAAAGGTACTGAGCTATGGACACAAAGTAGGGGGAGCTTCCTTAAGCTAGCCGAAGAACGGCGCTCATCCCTTACCTCGGAGGGCGTCAAGCAAGCCACTAGAAGGTCAGATCAATACCTGCATCGACCGTCGTATAGTCCTTCCGTATGGGTACGATAGGGGCGGTATCATAGATCAGGCGATAGGTACCCCGCAACCCGATGGCTGGGGTAATGCGGTATCTGAGGTCGACAGCGCCCCCGAAGCGCGCCTGCTTGAGGTAGCTATCAGGTGCTGCCTGATGGATCGCCGAGGCCATCAGCTCCCAGTGCTCGCCTAGGTGATGCCGCAGGCTCAGCTAGAGGTGGCTCTTGATCCTATTGCTATAGGCATAGCCCGCAGCATGAGGCGCAGGAGCTGGATGCTTCCACTCCTCGTACTCGTAGAAGAGGCCCAGCGTAGCGAACATCAGGCAGCTCGCGCTATTGACCAAGCGATAGCGCGACTGCAGCCCAGTGGAGAACTTGAAGTCCATCCCACGGCTAGCGGCCCACTGAGACTCCATGTAGGGATAGAGCTCAAAGGCGCGATCCAGCAGATAGCGGTACTCGGCATGCACATGCCCACCACTGACGAGGATGCGATCGCCGTAAGTGGAGAACTCCAGCTTATTGATCAGATTGAGCACACGGCTGCGTCGGATCAGCAGGTTGATATTGGCGGTATTCTTTAGCGTAAGGACGTTCTCCTTCTCTGTCTGGAAGTTGAGGACGGGCAGGATCGTCCCTTGTAGCGTCTTGCTGCTATCGATACTCATCGTCAGATTCTCGGAGAAGAGCATCTGAGCATACATCTGGACGGGCGCCAGGAGGACTATCAAGAGGTAAAGTAATCGTCTCATAGAGGGCACATTAAACAAGTTTATTGACGGCACAAAAGTACGTAAAAGAGTTTTAAGCCCAAGAGGAATGCCTGAGCCGACAAGCCAAGGAGCAGGGCAAGCAGAGCCTTGCCGAGGCCTCCCTAAGACGAAGCGTCATACCCTCCTCGTGGAGGCCTCGCTGAAGGATATCAGTCACGAGGCTGAGGGACGTCCATAAAGAAGCTGAGGGATAGCAGTCAGCGTCCTGACTGCTATCCCTCAGCAGAGCCCACACGAGGAGGGCGGGTAAGTGAAGCCTTAGTCTAAGTCCTCGGCTTGGTCGGCTGACGAAGCCTTACAGAGCGCCTCGACGAGCGAGGGGATGGTCGCCTCGGGGGCGATGAGGCTCGTCGTGAGCCCCAGGCGCTCCGCCTTCGCAGCCGTCTGCGGCCCGAGGACCGCCAGGCGCACCTCCCTGAGGAGTGCCGTCTGCCCCTGGGCCTCCAGCAGGCTGTAGAGGTGATCAATGGAGGAGGAGGAGCAGGCCGTCAGCCAGTCGGCGCCCGCGAAGCAGCGCTGCAGCTCCTCGGGGCGGTAGGCGATGGGATGATTGGAATACAGCTCCACACGCTCTACTTGACTGCCCGCAGCCTCAAGGCTCGTGCTGAGCTCGTACTGCGCCAGCTCCGAGCAAGGGAAGAGCAGCCGCCTGCGTCCCTCAGCCTCAGGATAGGCCGCGAGGAAGTCCGCAGCGAAGCCCTGAGCCGTATAGACGCTCGGCATGAAGTCGGCACGCAGCCCGTGACGGCCTAGCGTCTCAGCCGTCATCGGCCCGACGACGGCCAGCCGTAGGCCAGCCAGCGTGCGGGCATCGCGTCCCGTGCGCTCCAGCGCAGCAAAGAAGTACTGCACCGCGTTGGGCGAGGTCAAGAGCAGCCAGTCATAGCGCGACAGATCCGAGAGCGCTGCCTCCAGCTGGGGACATGCCTCCGTGCGCTCGACGATCTCTATGCTCGGCAGCAGACGCACCTCAGCCCCCTGAGCTCGAAGGCCATCGGCCAGACCAGAGGCCTGCTGCTGGGCGCGCGTCACGATGATACGCTTGCCCTCCAGCGGCTTAGGCTGTCGCCCCTCAGCGAGGCTAAGGACTTCGCCCACGATGAAGAGCCCCGGAGCGAGGGCGCTATAGTCCTCCGTCGAGGCAGCAAAGGCTCCCAGCGTCTCGGAGCGTAGCTGCTGCGCGGGGCTGGTGCCCTTGCTGAGGATAGCCGCGGAACGCTCGGCGGACATGCCCGCCCCGAGGAGTGCCGCGGAGATCTTCGCCACCTGACGCATCCCCATGTAGAAGACGAGCGTCCCAGGGAGCTTCGCCAGACTCGTCCAGTCCAGCTCGGGCAGGCCCTCATCCTCTGTATAGGCGGTGATGCAGGTGAAGGCTTGGCTCAGCCCTCTATGAGTAATAGGGATATCGAAGTAGGCAGGCGCTGCCAGTCCCGAGCTGATCCCAGGGACGATCTCGTAGGGGATGCCCGCACTGCGTAGGGCGAGCATCTCCTCTCCCCCGCGGCCGAAGACGAAGGGATCCCCCCCCTTGAGGCGCACGATACAGCCACCACGCTGCTCGGCCAGCTCCACCAGCAGGGCGTTGATCTCACGCTGGTGCATGGAGTGCCCCGCGGCACGCTTCCCCGCGGGGATACGCTCTGCGCGCTCGGGGATGAGGGCGAGGATCTCGGGCGAGACGAGGGCGTCGTAGACGACGATATCGGCGCGGCTCAGCAGCTCATAGGCGCGGCGGGTCAAGAGACGCGGGTCGCCAGGGCCCGCGCCCACTAGGTGTACTTGGGTCTTCTTCATAGGGCAAAGTCCTTTTTGAGTCGCTCGGCGAGCTCCAGCACATAGCTCTCGGCCTCGCTGCGGGGCAGGACACGGCGCTCGCTGTAGTGCTGCTGGCCATCCTCACTGGCAAAGAAGACGCGCAGCTCCGCCTCCTCGCCCGTGATATGACAGACGCAGCCCAGCGGCAGCGCGCAGCCTCCGCCCAGCGCCTGGAGCAGTCGGCGCTCGAGGCCGACCTCCTCTGCCGTCACCGTATCGTGGATGGATCGAAGGAGCTGCAGCAGACGCTCGTCGGACTGCCTGACGTGCACGGCGATCGCGGCCTGCCCTGGTGCGGGCACGATGAGCTCCTCGGGGATGGGCTGACGTGCTACCTCGAGGCCAAGGCGACTAAGGCCAGCCTCCGCCAGGAGAATAGCATCGTACTGTCCAGACTCGAGCTTCGCCAGGCGCGTATCTATGTTGCCGCGTATGGCCGCCGTACGTAGCTGGGGGTAGTGTACGGTCAGCTGGTAGGTGCGGCGACGGCTCGAGGTCCCGATGAGGGCGCCTTCGGGGAGTGCTTCGAGCGAAGGCGCCCCGATCAGGCTGTCCACCGTCACAGCTCGGGGTAGGATAGCCCCGATGCAGGTGCCCTCGGCTGGGACGACGGGCAGATCCTTGAGGCTATGTACCGCCAGGTCGATCTCTCCCGAGCGAAGGGCGTGCTCCAGCTCCTTGGTGAAGAGTCCCTTGTCGCCCGAGGCGTCAAGGGCGAGCTGCTGGAGACGGTCGCCCTTAGTCTTGATGACCCGTAGCTCGATCTCCAGCTCGGGGTGCTGTGCGAGGAGGGCCTCACGCACCATCATGCTCTGCCGTAGGGCGAGCTGGCTGCCGCGTGTACCGAGGATGAGTGCTCTAGGCTTCGTCATGGAGCTTGTCCTGTATATGGGTAAAGATGTGATGTAGTGCCGAGGCGTAGCGGCTGTGGCCTGCCTCTTCGCTGAGCTCGCGCAGGGCGGAGACGATGGCCGTAGTATAGGTGATGCGCAGGTGCTCGTCCCAGTGGGCGACGAGCTGGCGATGCTCCTCAGGGAGCTCGCTGGGCAGGCGGCTGAGCTCACGCGTAAGGAGCAGCTGCGAGGTCTCCTGGATGCGACCGATGACCTTACGCACCTCGGAGGCTTCGCACCAGGAGATGTACTCGGTGATCATCGTATCTATATAGGAAGCGAGGGCAGCGGCCGCCTCGGGGGCCTGCGCCTCTAGGAGCTGTGCCCCACGTAGATCGTCAATGGTGTAGAGCCTAATGGAGTGATCTTCGTCAACGGCGGGGTCGACATTACGCGGGACGGCCATGTCGAAGAAGGTACGTCGTCCCGAGCTCTCTCCGAGGAGCTCCTCCGTGACGATAGGACTCTGGGAGGAGGTCGCGACGAAGGTCACCGCAGCCCCCGCCAGGGCCTCTCGGAGCTGATCCCCCGAGAAGAGACGCTCCAGGCCATGGCGCCGCGCGAAGACCTCCCCACGCTCCTTCGTCCTATTGTAGAGGTGTATGTGGACCGCCCCGAGCTGCTGCAGGCGCTCGGTGATGACCTCGGCCATCTGCCCCGCCCCTAGGATGAGGATGGGGCGCTGCAGGTAGTCAGGATCCCTCCTGGCGAGGAAGTCCACGGCGGCAGCCCCTGCCGAGATGGGCGTCGCCGAGACGAGGTACTGCGAGCGCACCCCCTTGGCCGTCTCGAAGGCCTTATGCATGAGGCGCGTCAGGAAGGAGGTCGTCTGCTCCTGGTCCTTGGCGCGGCGGAAGGCATCCTTGAGCTGCCCGAGGATCTGTGTCTCGCCCTGTACCATGGACTCGAGGCCCGAGGAGAGGCGGAAGAGGTGGCGGATCGCCGCCTCGTGCTGCTGGGTGACGAAGATCCCCTCGTCCCCGCGGGTGCGTACCCGCTTGAAGTCATAGAGGCTGCGGATCAGCCGCTCCTCATGCTCACGTGTGATGGCCTCGTCGCAGTCGTAGTAGACCTCGAGGCGATTGCAGGTCGAGAGGACGAGTCCCCCGCGTATATAGCCCGCCCGCCGCCACTCGTCGATGAGGTAGCGCGCCTCCTCGGGCGAGAAGGCGAACTGCTCACGGCGCGAGAGCGAGGCGGTCTTGTGGTTGATACTGATTAAGCCTATCATCGTAGCCTTAGCTGTGCGAATAGTTTCTCTTTACGAGCCTCGTAGGCCGCTCGGGCCTCGGCAGCAGCCTCCCCCTCCTCTACACGGTGTGCGGCGCGGCGTAGCTGGCTGAGCTGCTGGAGCTCGGTAGCGAGGCCCTCGGGGAGCTGCGCGCCCCAGTGCGCCTTGAGCGCCTGCGTCAGCTCGGGCAGGCGGTAGTCGCTACGCAGGCTGAGGGTCAGCCCCTCGCGCTGCAGGGTAGCGCCCAGCTGCACGGATCCGAGGAGCGGATCGCTGAGGCAGGCGTAGAGCCTGCCCGCTGCCTCCAGCTCGCGTGCCAGCTCCGCCTCACGCGCTCGATCGCCGAGGGCTAGGAGGACGAGCTGCGCCCCTCCGAGGTCTTCGATCCCTCGGTAGCGCCCTTCCTCCCAGTGGCATAGCCCCGCGGCGACGGCCTCTGCCAGCTCAGGGCAGAGGCTCGGGGCAAGGATGCGCAGCGGGATGCGGCGCTCCAGGAGACTCTGAGCCTTGCGCCAAGCCCCCTTGCCTCCCCCGACGACCAAGATAGGATAAGACGGGGCGTGCAGGAATACGGGCAGGCTGTACTCACTGTCCTTGCGCTCGCACTCAGTGACAAAGGTAGCGGGGCGCGGAGCGGACTGCGCTGCCTTGAAGGCCCAGGGCTGGGCGAGCCCTACCTGCCGTAGAAGCGGCTCGTCCTGCCAGAAGGCCGAGGCCCCGCGGTGCGTACGTAGCTCGCCGCGCTCGAGGAGGATGACCTCCTCGGCCAGCTGATAGGCGAGCTCCATGTCGTGCGTGGAGACGATGAGGGTCTTGCCCGCGGCTCTCAGCTCCTCGAGGAGCCCGAGGACACGGCGTGTATAGACCGCGTCGAGGGCGGCCGTCGGCTCGTCCAGGAGGATGACCTCGGGATCGGTCGAGAGGACTGCGACGAGTGCGAGCCACTTGCGCTGACCCTCGCTGAGCTCGTGCGGGGCACGGTGACGAAGCGGACGGAGCTCGTAGCGCTCTAGGAGCTCCTCAAGGCGCTGCTCGAGAGCAGCTTCGGTGAGGCCTAGCTTGCGCAGGCCGTAGCGCAGCTCGTCCTCCACGGAGGGGGTGAAGAGCTGGTAGTTGGAGTTCTGCAGCACGAGGGCAATGCGTCGGCGCAGGAGGCTGCGTTCCTTGGATGGGACGAGCTGCCCCTCTAGGAGAAGCTCGCCCGACCAGCCCTCGAGGAGTCCCGAGAGCAGGAGGAAGAGCGTGGACTTACCCGCGCCATTATGCCCCAAGAGGGCGATACTCGCCCCTCGCTTGACCTCTAGGTCGAGGCTCTTGAGTGCCTCCTCGGCCTCCTCATAGCGGTAGCCGAGCCCGCGCAGCTCGAGCACAAGCGGCGTCGTAGAGGGGGCGGGGGGCGCTGCGGGCTCATCCTCATAGCCTCGGCTCTGCAGGCCTAGGTAGAGCTTGTCGGCCTCTACCTGCGAGAGGATGAAGGTGCGGGAGAGGAGCAGCGTGCTGTCGGCGATCTGCGCGGAGAGCCCGCCCTGATAGCCGAGGCGACTGAGCTGTGCGCGCCGTATCTGCGTCGTCGTCTCCTCGAGGACGAAGATGTAGCGGTAGGTCAGCTCGACCAGCTCGATGAAGAGCTGCGGCACGCCGAGGCTACGCAGCACACTATAGAGGCGGTAGAGGGGCAGGAGCTGTAGGAGCACAAGTAGGATGAGGGCGGAGCTAAAGCTACGCAGCCCCGTGCTGAGCGCTTGCCTGAGCCCCGCATAGCCTATCCCCCAGCCGCCCCAGTCCCAGTAGAGCGTGCTCGCATCCCCGCGCTCTAGGGCGATGGGAAGGATGGAGAGCAGGAGGACCAGCAGCAGAAGCACGAGGCGCCGCGTCAGCTGCAGCAGCGAGCCACGGTAGCAGGTATAGAGGGCCACGAGGTAGCCCGCTAGGAGGAGGCAACGTAACCCCCAGTGCTCGAGGTAGAGCGTCAGCACGACGAGAGCAAGCGCCCCGATGAGGAGTGCTTGCTCTAGCCTCAGGCTGGGACGCCAAGAGCAGAAGCGTGTATGACTCATGTAGCTGTGCTAGGCCCCCTCCTGCTTACGACTATGTAGGTACTTCCTCAGCCCCCAGACGAAGAGCGCGATGCCGATAGCCACCTGCAGGGCGAAGAGGTAAGCCTCTCCCTCCCCGGGGTCGAAGCCCTCCCAGAAGGGCTGCTCCTGGAAGTGAGGGGCGATCTGCCCGATCATCGCCCCAGCCTGGTCGTCCGTGCCCGTGCCAATATCGAAGAAGTTCGTCAGGATCGGCAGCGCCAGGCAGACGAGCCCGAGGATCCCGAGGAGGATCAGCTGTGGACGGCGTACACGCGTGCCCTTAGGCTGCGTGGGCACCTGCTCTAGGAGTAGCGACTGACCACTCTGAGCTAGGAGGCCGATGACCAGCACCGTCATCACCCCCTCGAGGATGGAGAGCGGGACCTGCGTGATGGCGAAGATGCCGAGGAACTTCCACGCCGCCCCGAGGATGCCCCCGACGGGATCGGGATAGGCTAGGGCGAGCTGGAAGGAGGTAGCGATATAGGTCGCCATCGAGCCACAGAAGGTAGCGACGAAGATGGTGAGGCGCTGCCCGAGCCCTAGACGACCGAGGCCGCGGTAGAGGGCGTAGGCGACGAAGGGCCCCGCGATCGAGAGGGAGAAGATATTTGCCCCGAGGGTACTGATACCGCCATGAGCCAGCAGCAGCGCTTGGAAGAGCAGAACGATCGTCCCCACCAGCGGCAGTGCCATAGGCCCGACGGCGAGCGTGCCGAAGGTCGTCCCCGTCAGGTGTGAGCTGCTCCCCGCGACAGAGGGCATCTTGAGCGCCGAGAGGATGAAGACAAAGGCGGCCGAGAGGGCGAAGGTGCTGCGCATGCGGGGCGTAGCCTTGATCTGCCGCGCTACGTAGCGGTAGCTGAGGACGACAAAGGGCAGCGAGACGAGGAGCCACAGGAGGCACCACCTCAGCGGCAGGAAGCCCTCCATAATATGCATGGCCGAGGCTGGATGCAGTGCGAGGACTGCAGCCAGCGCCAGTAGATAGATACGTCTAAGCATAGGCTAAGGCTGAGAGGGAAGACTAGTGCTGGTGCTGCTGGCGCTCGGCCTCTACGAGGTGATCGATCCAAATCTGACGGATGGAGGCGAAGTCCCCCAGCCCCTTGAGATGGCAATTGCTATCCTCGATGGTGTAGCCCAGCTGGCTGAAGCGTACGCGCCAGCTCTGCTCCTCGAGCGGCTCCTCGGGGTCGTAGTCGCCCACCATATCGTTCTGCGCGTGATCCCCCGCCACGCTCATCAGCGCCATGAAGTTGATGACACAGCCTGGGGGGCAGGTAGCGGCGATCTGCTCGGCCACGTGCTCTAAGAGCAGCGAGCCGTAGTCCACCGTCCCGACGAAGAAGCGGGGCGAGCGCGTCTGCAGGTACTCAGCCAGACGGTCGTAGCGCCCATTGGCCTCGGGATACTTGTCCGTATGATTACCATGGCCCATCAGGACGACCGCTTCGCCCCGATCTAGGCGCTCCTCGAAGAGGCTGTAGAGGCAGTCCCCTACCCGAGCGATGTCGTGACTGCTCCAGAGGAGGGGCACCCCTACCGTAGTGGGGATCTCGGGGTAGTTGCGGTGGAACTGGGGGATGTACCTATCCTCGATGAAGGAGTACTCCAGCCCAGGGATGACGTGCAGGCTCTGGATGCTCACCTGGCGGTAGCCTGCAGCACCGATGGCCGCCAGCCACTTGTCCGTGGTGTAGTACTGCTCACCAGAGCGCTCGGCCCACTTGCGGATGCAGAACTTGGAGGTGAAGGCGAGGAAGATATCTCGGTCGGGGAAGTGCTCGGCAAAGCTCGCCTTGAGGCGCTCAAAGGTAGCGTGCGGCCCCGGCAGCGTGCTGCCGAAGGTCACGAGCAAGAGAGCCCTATCGTGCTGCTTGGTGAAGGACTCGGGGGTCGGGATGCGGTTTTGGTTACTTGCGTCCATAGGTGTATCGGCAATCTAAATAGTTAGTCTGTAGGGCTATGCTCACGCAGTGAAGCCCACTAGATTGTCTCGCAAAGGTAGCCATAATAATCCTATCCGCTGGCGCCCCACCTCCTTGGCGCCCAGGGTCGCAGGCCTAGGATAAGCGCTACCCTATCCTAGGAAAGAGGGCGAAGGCGAAGGCGCAGGGGCGCGCACCTCATAGGCGGAGGCATCCTGAGAGATATCAGTCAGCCTCTCGAGGGATGTCAGTGGAGAGGCTGGGGGACGTCAGTGAGCGGCACGAGGGATATCAGTCAGCGAGCTGGGATGCGCCTGTACGCTCGCTGCGTCCCTCGACACAACTGATTCCTTAGCCCCATGTCGGCGTGGGTCTCGAGTAGAGGCAGGACGGAGGCGGGGCTGGGCTAAGCCCAAGAGATTGTGTACCTTTGCGGAGACAAACATTATCTCTAAACTCAAAACCCTAAACTATGAAGACAAGTGTTACCCGTACACTCGGCCTCCTTAGCCTCGGCGCTACCCTCCTACTAGGCAGCCCCAAGGCACATGCTCAGCAGCCCTTCCCTCAGCAGGCACACCACCATGAGGATGGGGATCACAAGGGACGCGTCATCCTCGGCGGTAGCCTCTCGGCTTGGGCAGCAAACGAGGGGAAGAAGCTCAGCTTCAGCTTTGCCCCCGAGGTCGGCTACCTCTTCAACGACACCTTCGGCGTGGGTCTGGTCGCAGGCTTCCACTACGAGCGTAACGACAGCATGAAGGAGCAGGCCTGGAGCCTTCGCCCCTTCGGTCGCTACTACTACATGCACCGCGAGCCCTTCAACCTCTACATTGATGGGGGCTTCGGCATCAGCCGCGCTGAGGAGCGTATGGGCTGGGAGGTCGGTCTGCGCCCCGGCGCCTGCATTGACCTCACCAAGGGCCTCTGCCTCTGCCTACGTCTCGGCTTCGCGGGCTACCGCAAGGACTTCATCGGCGGCGAAGAGCCTGGCCTGGGCACCTCAGGCTGGGGACTGCGCTTTGCCCCCGAGGAGCTACAGGTCGGCCTCGAGCTGGAGCTCTAGGCGAGGCCTCCGCTAGCTCAATAAAGAGGGCGCCCCACAGCTTACACTTAGCTGTGGGGCGCCCTTTTCCTTTGCCTTATGCGGCGGGAGGACTAGTAGCGGCTAGCGACGACAGACCAGTCGACGATCGCCCAGATGTCCTTGATGTGGTCTGCGCGGCGGTTCTGGTAGCTGAGGTAGTAGGCGTGCTCCCATACGTCGACACCGAAGAGGGGACGCAGGCCATGGACTACGGGGTTGCTGCCATTGGCTTCCTTCGTCAGGACGAGCTCACCGTCTTCCTTTGCCGAGAGCCACACCCAGCCCGAGCCGAAGAGCGTCGTGGCGGCGTTGAGGAACTCCTGCTGGAAGGCCTCGAAGCTGCCCCACTTAGCCTCAATAGCTGCGAGGAGCTTGCCCGTAGGTGCACCACCAGCATTGGGGGCGAACTGGGTGAAGTAGAGGTTATGGTTGAGCGTCTGCCCAGCGTTGTTGAAGGTAGGGCCTTCGCTCTTGCGGACGATCTCCTCGAGGGAGGCGTCAGCGAACTCCGTGCCCTCGATGAGGCTATTGAGCGTATTGACGTAGCCTGCTAGGTGCTTGCCGTGGTGGAAAGCAATGGTCTCGGCACTGATGGCGGGCTCCAGAGCGTCAGCGGCATAGGGGAGCTGGATAAGTTCGAACTTCATCTGTGTAACTGTGATGTGATGATATGGATATAATGACTTCTGACGTTCCCCTAGCTATGGGGCTACGCTCTATTAACGCGCTGGGAGTGCTTATTGTTCAGCGGCTAAGCGGCTGTTGTAGTACCGTGGGTCGCCTGTGACCTCCTGCCCGACCCACTCGGGGAGCTCGACGAGCTCATCGGCAGAGGCTACCTCGAGCTCGGCGATCATCAGTCCCTCATGGCGTCCCGAGAAGACATCGACCTCCCAGTTCTTCCCCTTGTAGGGGACGATGTAGCGGGTCTTGGTCAGGCGACGGCGGCCGCAGAGCTCCAGGAGCTCCAGCGCCTCCGCCAGCGGGATCTCGTACTCGTACTCGGCACGCTGCAGACCGCGAGGATCGGTAGGCCCTTTGATGGTGAGGAAGCCACGATCGCCCCAGCGACGTACACGTACGGTGGGCTTGCCGGGGGAGAGGTAGCCCTGGTCTATCTTGATCGCTTCGGTAGCCTCACGGAGGAAGGCGTCCGAGCGCAGCAGGTATTTGTGCTCGATCTCTAGCATAATCGTTCTTAGCCTATAGTGACCTGGGTCGCCCCATAGCCGTACTCACGGAAGGAAGCATCCTGATGGCGGCAGCCGCGGTAGCGCAAACGCAGGGCCGACTCGATGGAGCGGCGCAGCACGCCGTCCCCCTTGCCGTGGATGAAGATCAGCCGACGCCCCTTGTGCGCCAGGTGCTGCTGCATCACGCGGTCGAAGTAGGCGATCTGGTACTCGTGGATATCGGCACTGGACATCCCGGCAGTGGTCTCCAGCAGTTCGCTGGCGTGTAGGTCGATGACGATGGGCTCGTCGGGTGCAGGCGCCGCGGCGGCAGGCTTAGCCTTCCGCTGGGCACGTCCCTGCTGCGGGAAGGCCGTACGCAGGGCCTCCTCCAGCTGCCGGGGTGCGAGCTCGGGCTGCACCTCGGGCCTAGCCCCCGAAACGAGGGGGATAACGAGCGCGTCGTCCTCGAAGAACTTATTCTCCTTGAAGCTATGCAGCTTGAAGAAGCGCGTCGCATCCAGCCTATGGCGTACCAGGAGCGGCGCCTGCAGCGGGAAGCGCCCGCGCTCGGCAAAGGGCGTGAACTGGAAGGCCAGCTGCTCCAGCTCGTTGAGATCCGATGGGGCTAGCTCCTCGAGGAAGTAGTCCCCACCAGCGGCAATCATGCCCGAGCTACGCAGGCTATAGTCCGCGCCCTCGGCACTGAGGTAGGTGAAGAAGAGCGTGTAGTCGCTCTCGTTGACCAGATAGGCCTCATAGCTGGTACGCCCCAGAGCGGTGCGTTCGAGGGGGAGGAAGGCCAGATATACATTGAGCTCGGGCGAGATGGTGCGCTTGGTCGTATCCCCCAGGCGCTGCGGCTGGCTGTAGCCTGTGCGCTCAGGACGCTCGGGGCTAGCTGCGGGGCGCTCGGCGGCCTTCTTCGGCTGGAGTTTGCCCTGGATGAGCTTCGGTGGACGCGGAGCGGGGACGAAGCTGTCTTCCCCGGTGACGACGACGCACTCCTTGAGCGGCGTCGGGATCTCGAAGCCATCTTCGTCCTCGACCCAAGCGGTATCGAAGGTGATACGCGCTACGCGCCCTCCACCCACGGCATTGAGGAAGCGCACCTCATCACCGATGCGCACGTTATTGGGATTGTGATTCATCCTTGATACAAGTTATTAGAGAGACAGGAGGGAGGTAATACGCTCCCAGCCTAGGCGCTGCAGCAGCATTACCCCCAGGACGCTCAGCAAGATAAGTACGCGCAGGATACGTGCTGTGCGTCGCGAGCACGAGCCCAGACCCCGTGCCAAGGTCATAGCCAGAGGCACCAGGGCCAGGGGGAGCAGCACAGGCAGGCTGCGAGGGAAGGCGAGGGAGAGCAGGATGAAGATCCAGCCGTCATGCTGCAGCGAGAGGATCATATCGCGATGCCGTACACTCTCCCGATAGTAGCGCCCTCGGTAGCCGCCCCAGGCTAGGAGTAGGAGCAGTCCCAGCAGCGCAAGATAAGGGATCTGGCTAGGCAGCAGCTGCACCATCCCTAGGGGCAGGAAGCTCTGCACTTGGCGCTCGATGTAGCCTAGCCAAGCCGTGAGCTCCTCAGGGCTCAGAACGAGGAGCAGCGCCCCCACCAGCCAGGGCGTGAGGAGGTAGCCAAAGAGCATCGCCAGAAGCCCACGCAGCGAGAAGGAGCGCAGCGTGTAGAAGGAAAGCAGGAGTACCAGGAGCAGGCTCGCATAGTCCAGCCGCAGCAGCGTGAGCCCACCGAGGAGGCAACCGCTGTAGAAGGTATTCTGCGTGCGCTGAGGATCCTGATAGGCGTCGAAGCTGAGGTAGCGTAGCAGGAGGTAGAGGTCGAGCACCAGCGCCGCCGTGAGGCTAAGACCAGGGAAGGCCAGCGCCCAAGCCCAGAGAAGCAGACACGCCAGACGTCGCTCGACCTTGCTCAGCAGCAGGAAGCTCTCCCCCAAGATCCACAGCAGCACGCAGGCCACCAAGATCGGCAAGAGCAGCACGAGGCGCACACTCCCCTCCCCGAGCTGGGGCAGCGGCACCGAAGCCGTGTCTACTACAGGCTGTGCATAGGGCAGCCCTAAGTAAAGCAAGAGGAAGAGCCCGCCATAGAGCAGGACTTCGCTCCAGCCGAGCGCTAGCATCCGCGCTGAGGTCTTCATCATAGGATCATCGGGAGAGTAGTAATAGGCCGAAGTCTATGAGCGCCCCTCCTCGGAAGAGCTGCACTCATAGACTTCGGCACGAAGCATAGGGCTACTGTAGGGCTAGTAGGTCCTGACCTATATCGCGGCGTAGGGTCTTGCCCTCGTAGTTGACCTGATCGGCGAGGCGGTAGCAGGCGGCGAGTGCCTCCTCGAGCGTCGACCCGAGGCAGCTAGCCGTCAGCACGCGTCCACCCGAGCTCACCAGATGGCCCGAGCTATCGCGCGAGGTACCTGCATGGAAGAGGGCGGAGTCGAAGGTCGGCTCGTGTGGATAGCTGATACGCATACCCTTAGGATAGGCCTCGGGGTAGCCTGGAGCCACCATGACGACCGTAGCAGCATACTTTGCAGACTCCTCGAGGCGGTAGTCCCCGAGCTCCCCGCGTGCCATACGCTCCAGCAGGTCGACGAAGTCCGAATCAATGCGTAGCATCACGGACTCCGTCTCGGGATCGCCCATGCGGCAGTTGTACTCGATGACGTAGGGCTCTCCACCGACATTCATCAGACCGATGAAGATGAAGCCGCGGTAATCAATGCCCTCGGCCTGCAGGCCTGCTATCGTGGGACGGATGACCCGCTCCTCGACGCGCTGCATGAAGGCAGCATCGGCAAAGGCCACGGGGGAGACAGAGCCCATACCGCCCGTATTGGGCCCGGTATCGCCCTCCCCAATACGCTTATAGTCCTTGGCTACGGGGAGCAGACGCCAGTCCTTACCGTCCGTCGCGACGAAGACCGAGCATTCGATCCCCGTCAGATACTCCTCGATCACCACGCGCGAGCTGGCCTCGCCGAAGCGTCCCGAGAGGAGCATCTGCAGCTCACGCTGTGCCTCCTCGAGGCTGGAGCTGATGATGACGCCCTTACCTGCCGCTAGGCCGTTGGCCTTGAGTACGTAGGGAGGCTGGAGCGAGCGGAGGTAGTCTATCGCTGCGGCATAGCTCCCGCTATCGAAGCTGCGGTAGGCTGCCGTAGGGATCCCGTGGCGCTCCATGAAGGCCTTACTGAACTCCTTGCTTCCCTCGAGACGCGCCCCTGCAGCGTCAGGCCCCACGATGAGCAGCTGCTCCAGCTGCGGCTGTCGGTGTAGGAAGTCCACGATGCCCCCGACGAGTGGCACCTCGGGGCCGACCACTACGAGGTCGATCTTGTACTGACGCACCAGGGCGGCGATGGCTTCGAAGTCCTGGACGCTGACCTCCGGGAAGCAGCGGCCATAGTTGGCCATCCCAGGGTTGCCCGGTGCGATAAAGAGCTCAGTGAGGCGTGGGCTGCGAGCGATACGCCAGGCGAGGGCATGCTCACGACCACCAGATCCTAATAGAAGTATATTCATATGATGTAGCTAGGTCTACGGGAAGCGGGGCTATAGATGATCACGGAAATAGCGGGTGATGGTCTCATTGAGGTGCACACGATCCCGCCCACGCACGTTGTGCTCATGCTCGGGGTAGATCATGTAGTCAGGGTAGGTACCTGCCTTGACACAGGCCTCGACGAAGAGCTGCGTGTGCTGCCATACCACGACGGGGTCGATGGTACCATGGATCAGCAAGAGGCGTCCCTTGAGGGTGCCAGCACGCAGGGCGAGGTTGGCTGCCTTGTAGCCCTCGGGGTTCTCCTGCGGGCTATCCATATAGCGCTCGCCATACATCACCTCGTAGCGGCTCCAGTCGATGACGGCTCCGCCAGCGACACCGACCTTGAAGGTCTCGGGGTGCGTCAGCATGAGGTTCGTCGTCATGAAGCCCCCATAGCTCCAGCCGTAGACACCGAGGCGGTCAGCATCCACCCAGGGCTGGCTCTTGAGGAACTCCACCCCCTTCATCTGGTCGGCCATCTCGTTGAAGCCGAGCTGGCGATGTATGACCTGCTCGAAGTCTGCGCCACGAGCTGCTGAGCCGCGGCCATCCACAGTGAAGACCACGTAGCCGAGCGTCGCCATGTAGAGGTCCCAGCCTGCGCTGCCCGCATGCCAGCGGTTCTGCACCAGCTGCGCGTGCGGTCCATTATATACGTAGACGATGGTGGGATACTTCTTCTTCGGGTTGAAGCCGAGAGGCTTGATGAGCTTGTAGTACAGGGGCGTCTTGCCGTCAGCTGCCGTGATCATCCCCATGGTGATCTCGGGCATCTGGTAGTCGGCCTCGGGATCCACCGAGGTCTTGAGCTGCTTGACCACCTTACCCGTCTTCACCGAGACAATACGCCACTGGCGCATATCCTTGAGTGACTCGAAGGTATCGATGAGGTAGTCGCCATCGGGCGAGAGCTGCGCCTGATGCCAGCCGAGCTCTATGGTCAGGAGCGTCTGCCGCTGGCCGTCGAGGCCGATGCGATAGACATTGCGGTTCGTCGGACTCTGCTGCGTCGAGCTATAGACAAGGGTCTGCCCCTCGTCGGCAAAGCCGAGGAAGTCCACGACCTCCCATGGGCCCTGTGTGATCTGCCCGAGGAGCTTACCCTCCGTCGTATAGCGGTAGAGGTGCATATAGCCATCACGTCGGCTCTGCCAGATGAACTCCTTAGGACGCCCAGGGACAAAGCGCATGGGATACTGAGGCTCTATGTACTTGGCATTCTCCTCGACGAAGAGGGTACGCAGCGCCTCGCCCGAGCTAGGCGAATAGGCCTTGAGCTCCATGCGCGTCTGCTCACGGTTGAGCTCCGCAATGTAGATCTCCTTGCTATCGGGCGCCCAAGAGATGTTGGTGAGGTACTTATCTCGTGGCATCCCCGTCTTCATGTAGCTCAGCTTACCCGTCTTGAGCTCGTAGACGCCTAGGGTCACTTCGTGGCTTGGCATACCAGCCATAGGATAATAGAGGTCCTGACGGGTCGCCTTACGCGTATTGATATGGACGAGCGGATAGGGCGCGACCATCTGCTGATCCATACGGTAGAAGGCGAGGTACTCGCCGTCGGGACTCCAAAAGAGTCCGCCACTAATCCCGAACTCATTCTGATGTACCGTCTGTCCGTAGACGATGGTAGCACTGCCGTCGGTGGTGAGCTGCTTGAGCTGTCCGTCCTCGGCGAGGTAGACGTTATTACCCTTGACGACCGCTGCACGCTTGGCCGTTGGATCGAGGAGGAAAGCCTGCTCCTCTTTAGTATCCTGATCAAAGGTCGAGACGAGCTGACGACGCTTTAGGTCTAGGACGTAGTGCTTCTTAGCGTAGGTCAGCTGAAGCAGCCCCTTATCCTTACCGACCAACTGGAAGGGCAGGAAGTACTTAGCGGGGTGCGCCTTAGCATCCTCGCCAAGTAGGCTAAGGAGTTCGCTCTGGCTCATCAAGAGCTCAGGCGCCTTAGTCCCCCCTGCTTCGGCATGCATGAGCCCCTCGGAGTCAATGTAGATATAGTCCTTGCCGAACCACTGAAGCGCATGAATAGTCTCGGGACGCAGCTGGTTGGGGCTACCAGAGGTAAGCTCAGCGAGTGTGGGGACCTTGCGCTGCGCCTGTGCGTGCAGCGGAGTGGAGGCGATAAGCACAGCCATGGAGAGAAGCGGTACTAGCGATCGAATATTCATCGGGTAATAGCTCTAGTGTGGTGTGTATGTAGTTTGATCTAGGTCAAAGGGAGGAGGAACTAGGCTAGCGTGTGGGGGCGGAAGGGGGCTGTACATAGGTCGCGGAGCACTTGCGCGTCTCATCGACACGGCAGCTCACGAGCTCGATCCCCGTCCCCGCGAGTTGCTGCGGGCCGACGACGCGCACGAGGTACTCGGCGATCTGCTCGGCAGTGGGATTGAAGGGGACGACGCATATATCCTCAGGGACGAGGCGCTGCAGCTCGGGCAGCAGTGGATCCTCAGCCCAGAGGAGCGTACGGTGATCCCAGTACTGCTCTAGCCACTGACAGAGCCGGCTATTGATCTCGGAGAAGTCGATGACACGCCCTAGGCTGTCCAGCTCGGAGGATGCGCAGACGAAGTGTATGCGATAGTTATGCCCATGCAGGTGCTTACACTTGGACTCATGCCCTACGACACGATGCCCCATACAGATGTCATGATAGCGCTCGGCTGTGATCATTCCTAATAGCTCTTTTCGTTCTTCTTACTAGCGTACTACACAAAGATACGGCGAATTCCCATAAAGACACAGCGCCACAAGACCTTGCCCTTAGCGCTACCCTATCCATTAGATCGAGCATAGCGACAGGATCAGTTAGCCTCTTCCTAGAATAAGCATGCCAGTGAGCAAGACGGCATACCTCCGCCCCTCCCTTCCAGCGCGAGAAACAACTGGCCGAAGCAAGACGACCGCCTCTAGCTAGGCTCGTGAGGGATATCCCTCAGCCAGCTGACTGATAAGCCTCACACCCGCGACCGACGCCCCTCAGAGCGCGGACTGATATCCCTCAGGGAAGCTCTCCCTTGACCTTAGGCTCCACCTAGGGTATCATCGCTTAACGCAGCCTACTGTCGAGACGAGCACTAAGGCGAGCATTACACAGCCGCTCCAAGCTTGGCTACTAAACGCAGATCGGGGACACCCAGATAACTGGATGTCCCCGATCTTATTCTTGACCTTTCGGTGCGATGCTACTTATTCAGCGCTCATCAGCACGACGCGGTTCCATACGTTCTCAGCGTAAGGCTGTACCGTGTCACCCTTCCAGTCAATCTTCAGGCGATCGCGAGAGATGCCATACTTCTTGACGAGGATATCAGCGACAGCTTCAGCACGACGCTTGGAGAGCTTGTAGTTGTAGTCAGGCGTACCGGTCTTGCGGTCAGCGAAGCCTACGAGCGTGATGGTCTCCGTGTTGTTCTTAGCGTACTCAGCGATATTGTAGACGTTGACCATCTGGTTGCGGTCTACGACGGCGCTGTTGAGGCGGAAGTAGATCACGTTACCGACGACCTTAGCAGCTGCAGCGGGAGCAGGCACGATGTCTGGGCAGCTTTCAGGGCGCTTAGCCAGCTCGGCGTTCTCTGCACGCAGCTTGTTGATCTGACCATTGAGGTCGCTGATCAGAGCAGGGTCGTTAGGCGTAATCGGATCGAACTCCTTCTTACCCAGGTGGAAGGTGAGCGAAGCACCAGCCTGAGCGTAGTAGTCAGAGTGGTTGTTAGGCACCGCCTGAGCCCCTGGGAGACGGAAGTTAGCACCCGATACCTGACCTTCGATATTGAAGTCTACGACGCGGCTGAGACGGAACTTCAGCTGAGCACCACCGAGGAGGACGGGACGGAAGGTATTGTTCTTATACTCTACACCACGAGCTGTGATCGTCGTGTTGTAGCCGAAACCAATCCCTACGAAGGGGATCAGGTGGAAGACACGGTTCTCACGGTAAGGCGTGAAGTAGTTGACAACATCCAGCATGAAGTCAGCATGAGCCCAGCCGTAGGTAGCCTTGTGACGGAGGTAGCCGTTATGAGTTGCAGCTACGCGACCGAAAGGACCGTAAGGCTTGGAGAAGTCATAGAGCTGACCGCCCTGGAGCTGCACACGCATCCCGAAGGAAGGCGTCATCCAGCGACCTACTGCGATATTGGGGTTCACGAGGCTGATGCGATCGGAGAAGGAAGCGTGCTTGTTCTCACCTGCGAGGTTGATGACAGCAGCATCCCCTACTTCGATGAACCAGTGAGCCGTGGCCTTATCCTTAGCGAAAACCGTGCGCGAGCTACGGCTCTGTACTTCCTGAGCCTGAAGGCTACCAGCAGCCACGAGGCTTGCTAGTGCAAGCGTAATAACTTTCGTATTCATTGCTATTCTTTGTGTCGTGTTACTGTGAGTTACTTAGAGCGGATGACGACGACACGATTCCAGCCGAGCTCTGCTGCGCTGTAAGGTGCTTCACCAGCTTCCTTCCACTCAACCGTGATCTTATCAGAGGATACACCGTACTTGTCGGTCAGCAGCTGAGCGACGGCACGAGCACGCTTTTCAGCGAGACCCTTGAAGCGGCTTTCGTTCTTAGCTACATAGCCCGTCACGACGATCTCACCGTCGTTCTTAGCGAACTCAGAGGCATCGAAGACCGTGATCAGCTGATCCTTGGAGACAACAGCCTTACCCTGCTCGAAGAGGATGGACTTATCCGCAACGAAGCGGTCAGCTGCAGGAGCTGCAGGCTGAGCCAGCTCGAGGTCGGGGCAGCTTTCAGGACGCTTAGCCAGCTCTGCATTCTCAGCACGGAGCTTGGAGATCTGCCCCTGAAGACCGTCGATATAGTTCTGATCCAGTGGCTCAACAGGGGTGAAGCCCTGACGACCGACGTGGAAGGTAAGACCAGCCAGAGCCGTCAGACGACGCGAGTTGTAGAGCTGATCAGCGGGATAGTTGGAGCGAAGCGCGAGGTTGTTGTAGGTAGCTTCACCTTCGAGGAAGATATCTACACGCTTAGCCACGTGGAAAGCGAGCTGGATACCAGCGTTCCCAGTCAGCGCATGTACGTTAGGCATACCCTTGACGCTGTTGTGGAACTTGTACTCATACCCAAGACCAACGTAAGGGATCAGGTGGAAGAGACGATCCTCACGGTAGCTGGAGAAGTAGTTAACGACGTCGAACATGAAGTCGTAGTGACCACCTACATAGTAGTTATCATTACGATAGTTACCTGGCGAGGTATGGAAGGTGTAGGTCTCACCCCCAACCAGCTTCAGACGGTTGGCATAGTAAGGCGTATGCCACTTACCTAGCGAAAGAGCAGCTGCGAAGGAAAGACGATCCTTGTAGGGCACAGGTGCATTCTGCCTCGTGAACATAGCTGCTGCGCCCCCTGCGAGAGAGACGAAGTAGTTAGTCCCAGGCTTGTGAGTGAATGCTACCTTGTGTGCAGGTGCATCCGTCGACGTGTGCTGCGTCTGAGCATTAGCAGAGAGGCCTACGAGACCCACTAATACAAGCAGCGAAGACTTGAGATTCATAATACTGTATTCTTATAAGCTGATTATCTTGACTCTTTATTTTCGGCAAAGATAGCATTTTTCTTCACATTCGACCATATCCGGCGAGCAAATCCGTTGACACTTTGCTCATCCCAGCGTCCACTCATATCCTCTAGCCTCGCCCCAAAGTTAAGCACAAGTAATCAAATACTAAGCATTTACACTAGACCAGCAAGGGCCAAGCAGGAACATGCTTCAATAGTAACGCATTCAACCTCCTTGAGGCGACGCAGGCTCAGATTAGGCAAAAAGCCAAGCCCTAGAGGCAATAAACAGCGGCATCCTAAGCCCGCCAAATAGCACGAGCAAAGCGAGATCACGCTGACTGATATCCATGAGCTTGCTGACTGACGGCTCTCAGCGCCGTAACCGATATCCCTCAGCCCGCCGACTGATAAGGGTAAGGCAGAGCAAAGATATTCATAAATAGAATACGGACATAACGAGGCGCTTCGCCCCCCTTTACATGGGCCGAAGCGACAAGGAATACCACCGCGCAGCTCTTCTCTGCTAGAGCATAGAGGGCGCAAGAAGGGGAAGCTAAAGGAAAGAGGGCAGAGAAAGCGGGCGCTGCTCCTGCTCGGAGTGGGCGCTAAGCTCGATGACCGCACTCCAAAGCGCAGCATCGTATACACTAATATCTAGGGGGAGTCCCTCGCGCAGGCAATGAATGAGCCGAGCATCCATCGTATAGTTCATCACGTTGGGTACGCCCTTAGCATCCCCTTCGGCCACAAACGAAGTCAAGGGCGAGCGCGGCCGAGTTCGCAGCTCCTCAAGGAGCGCCTCCCCCATCAAGGCCTGCGCCCAGGCTCGCTGCTGCAGGATAGGCAGAGGATACTTGGACATATAGCCCTCCGTACCGACAAGGGACTGCAGGCGCGAATAGGGACGCGGGCTGTGCAGGTCTAGCTGCAAGAGCGCCGTGCGACCTCGCTCCGTCTGCAGCAGGATGGAGCTGTGGCGCTGCGTCAAGGGAAGTCCTGGAGTCGAGGCACAAGCATAGAGGCTCGTGAAGCGATCCCCTCTATAGATACCGAGGAGCTGCGCCATAGGCCCGAGGCCATGCGTGGGATAGGCGTTGCCCCCCGTAAAGGGATAGCGCTCCCCCATCCAGTGGTACAGCTGATGATCTCGGGGCAGCTCGGTAGGATCTTGCCCCTGGAGGTTGTGGATATAGGCGCCCTCGGCGTGCTTCAGTTCACCGAAGTCGCCCGCCTCAACTCGGGCGAGCATCTCCAGATGGAAGGGGTCGTAGCAGCAGTTCTCTAGAAGGAAGCAATGACGCTGCGTACGCTCTGCCGTATGGACAAGCCGCCAGCAGTCCGCCAGCGTGAGGGCTGCGGGCACCTCTAGGGCTACATGCCGCCCCTGCTCCATCGCTGCGCAGGCGAGCGCGGCATGCGAATACCAGTCCGTGCAGATCAGCACCAGGTCGACCTCATTCGAGGCCAGCGCCAGCTGACTATCCTGAGTAGCGAGGACTACCCGCTCCCGACCGCTTCGTTCGAGGATGAGCTGAGCCTCCTCTAGATGCTCCAGGCTATGATCCACCAGAGCTGTAAAGCGGACGCCATCTATATAGCGGTAGCGCTCTAGGGTCTTCTGCCCGCGACTACCGAGACCGATGAGGGCGATACGCACGCACTCTAGGGCTGGAGCACGGAGATGGAGGACAGACTGCGACATAGCGGACGGAGCGTGTGATGGGTATATCAGACTTAGGTGCTACTTACGAGGATAAAGCGTCGCCTCGAGGAGCTTCGTCTCCCCTCCCTCACTGAAGAGCTGGAGCGTACTGTAGGGAGCACGCGGGAAGACAAGATTGGTCATAGCGATGCGCCCATCATCGACGAAGAGCTCCGCAATGCTGCGATCGAGGAAGAGACGCAGCTCGTAGCTCGGCCCCGAGACGAGGCTAAGTGGCGCCCAGGTAGCGATGGCAAAGTCATTATGGTAGTTCAGCGTCTCGTCCTTACGCCAGTCGCCGCTCTCCCGCTCGTGGGACTTAGCCTTCAGACCGAAGTCCACCAGTCCGCTACGCGTGCGGTCCATGACGACACGGCCCCGCTCTAGGTCTAGGTAGACGGGAAGGCGATCTCCCTTGGCATTGCTTAGCACGAGGCCGCAGCGCTGCACACCCGGCTGGGGCGCCAGGCGAAGGATGAGCTCGTAGCGATCACCGAGCGAGGCGAGCTGGTCAGAGAGCAGGAGGCTGTCGCGCGTTGCGTCCGCCCGCTTGAGATCCCGAGCTAGGCCGCGACGCCCGAGCAGCTCGCGAGCAGGCCGAGCCCCGACGTAGCTGCGACCTCCCGACTCGAAGAGGAAGAGCTCTCGTGGGAAACCCATAGCCCCGCGCGTCGTGCGGAAGGGCGTCACATCGGCGTACTGCCAGTTGCTCACCCAGGGCAAGCCGAGTACCCGATCACGCAGCCCCGAGAAGGTAACGAAGGCATAATGGTCCTTGCCGAAGTCCAGCCAGCGTGTGACCTCGGGCGCGCTATCGGGGATGAAGCGCTCGCCGTCGAAGTCGCCCACGAAGTACTCCGTAGCACTGCCCCCGAAGGCTCCCCCAGGATTGATATTGACGATCATCACCCAGCGGCTGCACCCCGTGTTCGGGTCGCGTAGCTCGAAGAAGTCTGGGCACTCAAACTGATTGGGACGCGCCCCGTAGCCCTCCCCGAAGGCACTGACATAGGCCCAGTGCTTGAGGTCGGCCGAGCGGTAGAAGCGCATCTCCTTATCTGCCGAGACAATCATATACCAGCTGTGACGTGGGGCGTACCAGAAGACCTTGGGGTCGCGGAAGTCCTGCACGCCGTTAGCAGCCGTGAGGATAGGATTCCCCTCGTACTTCGTGTAGCTCTGCCCGCCATCGGTGCTGTAGGCGAGGCACTGCGCCTGCCACTGCTTCTCCCCGACGAACTGATGCGCCGTATAGAAGGCAAGGAGCGCTCCCTTGCCAAAGCCTGCCACCCCGAGCGTATCGCAGATAGCACTCCCCGAGAAGATATGCCCCAGCGTGTCGCGCCTGAGCGCTGGCTGATGCTCCTGCCAGTGGAGGAAGTCCGTGGTCGTGGCGTGCCCCCAGTGCATGTTGCCCCACTTGGCTCCGTAGGGGTTGTACTGATAGTAGAGGTGGTACTTGCCCTCATGGTAGATGAGGCCGTTGGGGTCGTTCATCCAGCCGTAGCGCGGAGCGAAGTGATCGGGTGCGCGGTAGGTGTCGCTAGGCGGCTCGGGCAGGCTGTCGCTGAGGCTCAGCCTTTGCCAGCAAAGGGCCTCCTTGCTTAGGCCCACGATCTCGACCTCGGCAGCTCGACCTGCTGGGAGCTCTAGGGGGACGTAGTAGTCCACCCGCGTCACCGCTAGGCGCACATCCATATAGGGCATCTTGAGGCTATCATCCCTAAGGCGCAGCAGTACCTCGGGCTGCTCCTCTTCGATGGGGAGCAAGAGGTAGCGCTTGGGCTGGGGAATACGGATCAGCGTGGTACTGTCGTCGGGGTGGCTCAGCGTAAAGCCCGAGCCAGACTGGGAGCAAGCGCTCATAAGGAATAGGCAGAGGAGCGAGAGAAGGGAAAGGAGCAGCTTCACGATCTAAGGGGGCTAGAGGTCAAGACAAGTCGAGGGTTAAAGGACCCGCGGAAGGTCAGAGCTTCCCGAGAGGAAGGCACGCACTGCCGCGAGCTGCTCCAGAGCCATCGCCCGGCGGGTACTCGTGGTCGCCGTCCCCGTATGGGGCGTCATAGCGACCTGCGGGAGCGCCGAGAGTGCCACAGAGGCGCAGTCCTGCTGCTCGAAGACGTCCAGCCCAGCCCCAGCGATACGCCCCTGAGTGAGCGCCTCGACGAGTGCAGCCTCATCGACGACCGCCCCGCGTGAGGTATTGATGAGGACGGCATCGGGACGCATCTTCGCCAGCGCCCGAGCATCTATGAGGTGATGCGTCTCGGCACTATAGGGCGTGTGCACACTCAGCACACGACAGCGGGCGAGCAGCTCGTCCATCGAGAGGTAGCTGATCCCCTCGTCCGCTTCCTCGGCCGCACTCAGGCGATGACGCTTATAGTAGTAGACCTTCATCCCAAAGGCTAGGGCTCGACGTGCGACAGCAGCACCGATATTGCCATAGCCTAGGATGCCGAGCGTCTCCCCCTCAAGGTCGAAGCCCAGATAATCCACGCGGCCTATTCGGGGCTTGACGCCAGGCGTGCGGCGTATGAGGCCGTCAAGCTCGACGACGCGGCGGGAGCAAGCCAGCAGCAGCGCAAAGGTGAGCTCAGCCGTAGCTGCGATCACAGCCCGTGGCGTATTGGTCACCGCGATGCTGCGGGCTCGTGCTGCGTCGAGGTCTATATTATCGTAGCCGACCCCATAGTTGGCGATGAGGCGAAGCCGTGGTGCCAGCGCCATCAGTTCGTCCCCGAAGGGACGCCCAAAGACCGTACAGACCACCTCGGCCTCAGGCAGGAGCTGACGGAGCTCCTCGTCGCTGAAGTCGCGGCCTCGAGGGGGGCGTATCACCCGATGGGTCTCCTCCAGCCCGTCTAGGCTATCTAGCGGCAGGTCGAAGCAGTAAAGTATGGTCGCCATAACACACTGGTGTGACTGATATTATTTTGCGGATAAAGGTAAGGATAATCCGCCAATCGGCCGAGCCTGAACACAGCACGACCAAGGCCATACCTCCCCTCCAGCACAGCACGAAGGGAAGCCAGCTACCACCCCTCATACGAGACACATCATTAGCTAGGGCTCACTAGCCAGGACATCGCTACAGTATACTTGTGCTATGCTACAGGCCTCTTCATGGGCCGCCTTGGCTTCCGCTCGCATATCCAGGTGCTTATAAACAACATGAAGATTCTGGAGGAGCATCGGCAGAGTAGGCATGTGCACTTCTGGATGCTTTGCTGCTAGCTCTCGGCAGATTTGTAGCGCCTCCTCAAGGAGAGCTTGAGCTTGCTTGAACTCACTGCTCTCGATGCATACGGCACCTAGATCGTTTAGCTCCATAGCTAGAGCTGGCAAGTAGTCCTTTGGATTCTTTGCTGCCAGCTCTCTGTATATACGTAGCCCTTCTTCGTAGCGAGCTTGAGTTTGCTTGAACTCCTTCGCATCACTGAGCAAGCAGCCTAAGTTGTTGAGTATAGTCACCACCTCAGGCTTATATACCTCAGGATGTTGCTCTGCCAGCTCTTGGTATATCTGTGGTGCCTCCTCGTAGCGAGTCTGGGCTTGCTTGAACTCCCTGGCATCGTCGAGCAAGAGACCTAAGTGGTTGAGAATAGCCGCCACATAGGGCTTATATACCTTGGGATTCTGCTCTGTCAGCTCTCGATAGATTTGCAGTGCCTCCTCCCAGAGAGCTTGGGATTGCTTGCACTCGCTGTCCTCCTCAGCTAAGAGAGCCATGTAATTGAGGATTACAGCTACATTTGACTTGTGTATTTCAGGTTTCTGCTCTGCCAGCTCTCGGTAGATTTGCAGTGCTTCTTCGCAGCAAGCTCGAGCTTGCTGGCCTTCATCGCACTCGACAAGCAGAGTTCCTAAATCATATAAGGTGAAGGCCAAGTCTTCTCGAAACCACTCCTTACCCGTACCGATTAACTCTCGGAGTTCCTCTATCGCCTTTTCATAGTGAATTCGGGCCTTATCGTAGTTCTTTGCACTCCTAAGAAAAGCAGCATAATCGAGGTACTCCTGCCGATCTGGATTCAAGGCCATCAGACGCTCGTAGAATCCACCGACCTCCTCTAAGGAGAACTGGAGTTGAGCCGCCCTGATCAGTGACCAGAGGAGCAACTTCTCTCGTTCCTGCACTTCCTCCTGGTACATTTCGTAGAAGGCTGTCAGGCTTAGCCAGTTATCCTCGACGAGCACATCCTTAGCAGCCTCAATAGGCTGTGCGATATAGCTAAATCCATCCTCCCTCCACATCTCAGCTTCTTGGCCTAGAGCGTCGGCGAACTCAAAGCGAAGTCGCACAATATCTTGAATCAGGCTCTTGGCTTCCTCCGAGGGGATGCGTCTTTTGCGTAGCAGCTCCTCGAGGGCTGCCTCCGTACACGCTTGCCCTTCGTCGAAGGGAAGCTCCTTGAGGAGCGCTTGGAGGTCCTGCGAAGTCATCTTGAGGCTTTCCTTCCGATCCATCCAGCCGTGGAATACCTTATCTAGCCTATAAATATCGCTGTAGGAGGGTTCAGTATCCTTATCTTCTACCATTGTTCTAAAGGGAGCTATTATATACTAATTACAAGGGTTCGATACCTCAAAGGTAATATCTTCCCCCTAATGAGGAGTGAGAGCATACATCTAGGACAAGTAGCTTCCCACCCCGCACTCCCGAGCCAACCGATAGGCCAAGCCAAAAGCGCAGGGCTGCTGGGCGCAGGACACGATCATGGGTAAAGGGAGCTGAGGGGTATCAGTCAGCTCACCGAGGGCCGTCAGTCAGGAGCGCGAGGGATAGCAGTCAGGAGGCTGAGGGATATCCCCCGCGAAGCTGGGAGGAGGCTATCGCCTCGTGCTGACTTCCTCGCACCCTTTGCTCGAAGGAATACGGGCAATCCTTGCAGCCGTCTATACTTGGGCGCCCCATCCGAGCGAGGACAGGCGCAGAGCAAAGCAAGGGATCCTGCGCTGTTATGGCCAAGACTTCCGCAAGAGCTTAGCCGCTTTCCTCCCAGCCTACATTATGCGGCACTACCAGAAGCTGCCGACTTAAGAAAGGCCTCGCCCCTCCAGCTGTACAGCTGGAGGG
>ERZ773067.15-NODE-15-length-128139-cov-10.753131_pt1 | contig 128139 bp, 90 predicted proteins | sample MGYA00580622_ERZ773067 | MGnify/ENA primary metagenome ERZ773067 (study PRJEB29015, sample SAMEA2737998) | human oral metagenome | biome: human oral; feature: human-associated habitat; material: dental | place: China | collected 2113 ...
GTCGTAACAAGGTAGCCGTACCGGAAGGTGCGGCTGGAACACCTCCTTTCTGGAGTTCTGAAAATGGGCTTTAGTATAGTTAGTGTAGTATGTACGTATAGATGTGTTAGGTTTTGGACCTTTAGCGCGCGTGCTACCTTCTGCTGTCATATCAATGTTCTCACCTCACAGGGCGGTAGTAGCGAGTGCTGTTACCGCCCTTATCTTTTATACGCACTGACACTAAGTAAAGTCCCTAAGACTTAATCCTCATCCCCATGAATATGGATACCGAAGTTGCTAGCAGCAGCCCTACAGCTCCCTCCGAGGCAAAGGAGATCGTCGTGAAGTCAGCCGCTGAGTTTGTGGCACGGCTTGCAGGGCTTGATAGAGAAGAAGATACCGAGACCTTTTATAGAGGTCATGCGGACGAGGGTTGGGAGCTCATACCCTCGATCTTGAGGACACCTGATGGCCCTGAAGTGGAGCATCGGCTATTTCGGGATATGGTCGCGCATGAGCCGCAGAGCTTCTCTGAATGCCGATCTGCCTTAGATCATTTGGTGCAGATGCAGCATTACGGCCTGCCTACTCGCCTCCTCGATGTGACGATGAACCCGCTTGTAGCCTTGTATTTTGCTTGTGACGAGGCTACGCCCCATCCTGCTGATGGGGCCGTCTATCACTTAGCAGTATCAGAGCAAAAGGTTAAGCATTATGATAGCGACACAGTCTCCGTGTTGGCTAACCTAGCAAAGTGTGCGTCTAAGGACTTATTCTTCTTTCTCTATCTTGGCCCTGCTTCGGAAGGGTCTTTTTATGGCGCTTTAAGTGATGAGCTACCCCCCGAGGACTTGGAAAAGTGCTGTCTGCATGAGGCGCTGTGTATAGGCCAATTTATGCTACTTTTTTATTCTGGGCTGCCTCTCCCGGATGTAAATAGTATTCGGAATAAGTATTTGGCCAAGCTCATGGCATCAGGAGAACCCCTGTCACCAGCTTATTTCAGCAGTAAGGATCCATATAAGGGAGTTGATTCTTGGTTAGATGAGCTTTGGCGACGCATCCTATTGAAGACTTCATGGTCTTCTTGGCAAGCTTCATATCTGCAAGCCTTCAATGAACAGGCGAAGGCTGCTGGCTTGCTCCACCAAATCAGGGGGGAGAAACCTCATTTCCAGCCTTTGATTCAGCCTTACGATTTGGTGAGTATCTTCTTAGTTAAGGCCAAGTATGGCAACCAACGTATTACGAATCAATCAGGCGCCTTCTTACTGTTCGGCTTAGGGCTATATTCACAGCAGGAGGAGGATGGGTCTTGGGGACCATTATATGTACACAAGAGGAAGGGGCCTAAGGTGCCAGAGGAGTGGATCAAGCGGAAGTTCATTATCCCGAGTGATAAGAAGGATACGATTCGTAAGGAGCTGGCAAATCTCGGGATAACGGACTCGTATATCTATCCTGGTATTGAGCAGTATGCCAAGGAGTTGAAGCAGCGCTACCTTCTCTAAGGCTAGCCAGCGGCTGAAGTGCATTCTAGAAGAAGAATGCGGGGCTCGGTGCAGGCTTTATGAAGTGGCTTGCTTTCGTGCGCTGCAGGACAGCGCTCGGCTTGCCCTGTCCTTAGCTGAGGCAGAGGGTCGAGTAAGCTGTAGCGCTAGGCGAGTATAGGGGAGGGGTGTCTGAGGGATATCAGTCAGGAGGCTGAGGGCTAGCCCTCGCGGGGCTCGGACAGGGCTGCCACGCTTGTATCCTTAGCTTGGTATCCGCTTGCTCTTCTTATCGTAGCTTTTGTCTCCTTGGCTTTCCGCCTTGTGCTTTTCGTCTTGCGCCTTTGCGGTCTGTGCTGGGCGGGCTCGCTAAGCGTGGATTGGGCTAGGCGGCGTAGCTTGAAGGGGAGGAGGGCGCTGAGGAGGGGAGCGGGAGGGCTTGCCTTAGGGGAGAGCGAGCTGGGGACGGAGGGGCGGCGCGTGCGGATTTGTTCTTTACAAATTTTATACTACCTTTGCCGTATAGATAGCAGACAAAAAGGACAAGAACTAAGATGAAGGCTACGATGTACATGATGATGATGCAGATGATGTCTGCATCGGCTGTCGTGTACCCCGAGCGCTCCTAGCACTGCTCCTCCTAGAGATATACCGACAGGCCGTTGCACACATCAGAGTGGCAGCGGCCTGTCTGCTTATATAGACCTAGCTTATTCACCCCTCCTAATCACAGACGACAATGACGACGAACGCTACGACAGAAGCACTACACGCAGGCTTCGAGCCCTCCCAGAACCTCGGCACTACCTCCGTACCCATCTATCAGGGCAATGCCTTCACCTTCGAGAGCTGCGACCACGCGGCTCGTGTCTTCGACCTCGCAGAGGCCAGCTACCTCTATACGCGCCTCAATAATCCCACGACCGACGTACTGGAGCAGCGCTTGGCAGCTATCGAAGGCGGGGTCGGGGCGATCGCTACCGCCTGTGGTATGAGCGCCATCTCCACGACCATCCTCACGCTGCTGCGTGCGGGAGATCATATCGTCGCCTCCTCCAGCGTCTATGGGGGGACGTACAATCTGCTGAGTGTCACGCTCCCTCGCCTCGGGATCACGACGTCCTTCGTCGATGCCAGTGACCCCAAGGCCTTCGAGGCAGCCATCCTGCCCACGACTAGGCTGGTCTATACCGAGACGCTGGGGAACCCTAAGCTAGACTTTGTCGACATCCGTGCCGTGGCGGACATCGCCCACGCACATGGCCTGCCGCTGGTGGTGGATAACACACTGACGCCTATCCTCTTCAAGCCCATCGAGCACGGGGCGGATATCGTCATCTATTCGCTGACGAAGTACTTCTGTGGCAACGGTACCGCGATGGGCGGTGCGGTCATCGACTCGGGGAAGTTCGACTGGACGAATGGTAAGTTCCCCGACTTCACCGAGCCCAGCCCCGGCTATCACGGGCTCGTCTACAGTGAGGCCTTCGGCCCTGCCGCCTTCATCGCACGGGCTCGTGTCGAGGGGCTACGCGACCTCGGGGGCTGCATCAGCCCGACCAATAGCTTCCTCGTCCTGCAGGGACTGGAGACGCTCGCCCTGCGCATCCGCGAGGTCTCGGCCAGCGCGCTCAAGATCGCCCGCTGGCTGCAGGAGCAGCCTGAGGTGGAGTGGATCCACTACCCTGGGCTGGAGACAGATAGCTCCCACGAGATCTGCAGCCGCTATCTCAAGGGGGGCTTCGGTGCCATCATCACCTTCGGGCTCAAGGGCGGCTACGAGCCTGCCAAGGCCTTCGTCGATAGTACGAAGATCTTCCGCATCGTGGCCAACCTCGGCGATACGAAGTCGCTCATCATCCACCCCAGTAGCACGACACACCGCCAGCTGAGCCCCGAGCAGCAGCAGAGCGCAGGGGTGAGCCCCGAGCTGGTACGCCTCTCCATCGGGCTGGAGGATGTCGAGGACCTCAAGGCCGATATCAAGCAGGCTCTGGCGGCATCAGGAGCGCATGCTTAGCTACCTAGAGATCAGGGACTACCGCTCCGAGCGTGGAGAGCTGCACCCCGTGCTGCGCCTGAGCTACGAGCTCGCTGGGCCAGCACTGGGGACAGCCCCCATCGTGCTGGTCAACCACGCCCTCACGGGCAATTCGTCCGTAGCGGGGGAGCAGGGCTGGTGGAATCGCCTCGTCAGTCCCGAGGGGGCGATCTCTCCCGAGGTGTACACCATCCTCGCCTTCAACATCCCGGGCAACGGCTACGACGGTGAGCTGTGCGAGGATCCCGAGCGCTTCACGCTCCTGGATGTCGCCCGCCTCATCCTGCAGGGCCTCGAGGCACTGGGGATCGCCGAGCTCTACGCCATCGTAGGCGGCTCTATGGGCGGGGCGCTGACCTGGCAGCTGGCCTACCTGCGTCCACATCTGGCGCGGCACATTGTCCCGATCGCCTCGGACTGGCGTGCCTCGGACTGGCTGCTGACGCAGACGCTCATCCAGCGGCAGATCCTGGCCAACTCCTCCGACCCGCTGAGGGACGCACGCATTCATGCTATGGCCTGCTACCGCACGCCGCAGTCGCTCAATGCGCGCTTCGCCAGCCAGCTGGATGAGGAGGGCAGCTGCTACAAGGTAGAGAGCTGGCTACGCTATCACGGCGACCGCCTCAAGGAGCGCTTCCTCCTCTCCGCCTATGGGGTGATGACCTACCTGACCTACAGCATCGGCGTCTGCCAGGAGGCTGCCGAGCTGGCGCGCATCGCCTCGAACATCCATATCGTCTCGATCGACAGCGATCTACTCTTCACGCATGACCGCGCCGAGGCGACCTACCGCACGCTCGCTGCGCTGCGGCCGGGGGTGACGCTCGACGTCATCCACTCGATCCACGGCCATGACGCCTTCCTCATGGAGTACGAGCAGCTCAACGCTCTGCTCCGCCCTTATTTCGCTCGCTAGCTTATGAAGGTATTGAAGTTCGGGGGTAAGTCCCTCGATAATGGTGCTGGTATAGCACGGGTCCAAGAGATCATCATCGACAGCTACCAGCGTGGAGAGCGGCCTGTGGTCGTGGTCTCGGCGCGTGGGGGCAGCACGGATGCGCTGCTGGCACTGATTGATCAGGCCGTACGCGGGGAGGACTTTGCCGCGGCGCTGGAGCGCTTCTGGGAGCACCAGGTGGCGGGGACGGCGCTGGCCTTCTACCCCGAGCGGCAGCGGCTGTCGCAGCTCCTGACGGGCATCGCCCTTGTCCGCGAGTGCAGCGCACGCCTTAGGGACGAGCTCGTCAGCTACGGCGAACTGCTCTCGGTGCAGTACCTGGCGCACCTGCTGGGACGGCAGGGCTACGATGCCCGCGCCATCGACGCGGGGGACTTCTTCGTTACCGATAGCCAATACGGTGCTGCAGCCGTCGACCTAGAGCGCTCCCGTGGGCGCTGCGTCGAGCTCTTCGGCCGCCTGCCCGAGGGGGCTATCCCCATCGTCACGGGCTTCATCGCTCGGGATGCTGCGGGGCTACGTACGACGCTGGGACGCAACGGCAGCAACTACAGCGCCGCCCTGCTGGCGAACTTCCTCGACGCCTCGCTGATGGAGAACTATACCCATGTCGATGGCATCTATACGGCCAATCCCGAGCTCGTCCCCGAGGTGCGCCGTATCGACGAGCTCTCCTATGGCGACGCCGCCGAGCTGGCACAATTCGGCGCCGAGATCCTTCACACCAAGACCATCGAGCCACTGCAGGCTAAGGACATCCCGCTGCGTGTGCTCAGTACCTTCTGCTACGGCAGCGGCACGGGAGGTACGCTGGTGACCTCGCAGCCACGCCGCAAGGTGGTCCGCGCTCTAGCCTCGCAGTCGCGCCGAGCGCTCATCCACTTCGAGGGGCGCAATATGCTGGGGCATTCGGGGGTCGATGCACGTATCTTCGGCGCGCTGCGTGACGCCGATGTCAGTGCGGGGCTGGTATCGCAGGGCTCTACGGAGCGCGGCACGGCCATCGTCGTGGCAGAGGGGGACGCAGATCGTGCGGTGGAGGCGCTGAAGACGGAGTTCCGCCAGGACCTCATCGAGGGGCGCACGACGCGTATCTATGCCGAGAAGGGGTTGGCGGTGGTTGCCATCATCGGGCTGAACCTGCTGGAGTTCGACCGCCCCTACCGTGCGCTGGTACGCAATAGGGTGCTGCCCATCCTGCTGAGCAATACGGTGCCTGACAATACCCTCTGCCTCGTGGTGACGGAGCAGGAGCGGGCGAAGGCGCTCAAGGTCATCCACGGTGAGCTCTTCGAGCGTCCGAAGCGCGTCCACCTGGCCATCATCGGCCACGGCACCGTCGGCGGTGCGCTCATTGGGCAGCTCATCGAGCAGCGCGAGCAGCTCAGGGAGCAGAAGCATATCGACCTGAGGATCTTCGCCATCGCCGACTCGCGCCACCTGCTCCTCGACGCTGAGGGCATAGGCCTGGGCTGGGAGGAGCGCCTCGAGGAGTGTGCGCAGGAGGGCCTCCTAGAGGAGCAGCTCGTAGACTACGGACAGAGCCATGCGCTGGAGAACATGATCCTCGTGGACAACACGGCCTCTAGCTACATTGCCTCCCTCTATCCCTTCTTCGCTAGCTACGGCTTCGATATCGTCTCCTCCAACAAGCGCTCCAACATCGCCCCCTACGCCGACTACCTCTATCTTCGACAGACCCTGCAGCTGCACCGCCGCAGCTATCGCTATGAGACGAATGTCGGCGCGGGCCTCCCGCTGATCGACAACCTCAAGCTGCTGCACCTGGCGGGCGAGCAGATCACCCGCATCCACGGGCTTTTCTCGGGGAGCCTCAGCTATATCTTCAACCGCCTCGGGGAGGATCCCAGCCTCACGCTGCGGGCGGTCGTCGAGGAGTCGGCGCGCCTGGGGCTCACCGAGCCCGACCCGCGTGAGGACCTCAGTGGGGAGGATGTGGCACGCAAGGTGCTCATCCTCGTCCGAGAGCTGGATGTAGCGGCCGAGCTAGGGGATGTCGACTGGGTTAATCCCGTGCCCGAGGCCCTCGGGGAGCTGAGCCTAGAGGACTTCTGGCAGCGCTTCGAGGAGCTGGAGCAGGCTATTGAGGCCGAGCGTGCCGCCTGCGCCCCGGACGAAGTGTTGCGCTACGTCGGCGACATCGTCTGGGATGGCCAGCGGGGTGAGGCACATCTGTCGGCAGGCCTGAGGCGTGTTCGGCGCGATTCGCCCCTAGGGAGGGTACGTGGCGCGGATAGCTGCTTCGAGATCTACACGGAGAGCTACGGCAGCCAGCCCATCGTCATTCAGGGCGCGGGCGCAGGGGCTGTGGTCACGGCGCGCGGCGTCTTTGGCGATGTCTTGAGGCTCGCCGAGGGCTACGAGAGCTAGCACGCTAGTTTCCTCGAGCGAGGTTGAAGTAAAGAGCCAGCCCCACCAGGGACGCTCCTCGCGTGAGGAGTCTCCCTGGTGGGGCTAGCCCTTTATGGCTACTGTCGTCGTCCTTCTTCGTCGCCACGATCGTCTTGTGGATCGCCCCTGTAGGGCTTTATCCTTATTGCCCCTGACTACCCAGGGTTTGGTCGCCCTTGCAGGGCTGCGCACCCTGGGCTTTGAAAGGGGCGCCCCGTTGGGGCTTCTCCTATTTGCTGTGGCTGGTCGCAAGTAAGGCCAGCTAATTAGTCTGTCCTATCCCTTGCTAGTCCACCAAGGGATATGCTCCTATTCTTGCTTCAGATGATCGGGGCGACCGTAGCTCTCGCCCCAACTTTAGGTGATCGAGGGGCGGTATCGGGCTCGGCGGGGTGCTGGTATAGGTGGAGGGTTGCTGAGGAACATCAGTCAAGGCGCTGAGGGACGGCAGTCAGGGGCGTCAGGGATATCCGTCAGTGCGCTGAGGGATAAGTCTCGCGGCGCTCGGGCAGGACGGTCGTCCCGCGGCGGGGCTGCTTGGACCGCGCTCCCTTCGGCCTGCGCAGCAGGACGGAGGCAAGGGCAAGCCCCACTGGGAAGGCTCCTCGATTGAGGTGCTCACCCAGTGGGGCTTGATCTGTAGGTAGTGCTTGGTCGCGTGCCGAGCGATCGCTGCCTGCGGCTAGTCGCCCATCTGCTCCTCCTTGATGAGGGCGGCGACCTCCTCGAGCTGCTGGTACCATTCGCGGCCGAAGGCGCGCACCAGCGGCCCCTCGAGGAAGCGGTAGACGGGCAGGCCAAGGCTCTTGCCGCGCTTGAGGGCACACTTGCAGACCGACCACTTGTGGTAGTTGACGGCGGTGAAGTCGCGGTACTTGGTCAGGCGGATGGGGTAGAGCTGGCAGCTGATGGGCTTGATCCAGTCGGTCTTGCCCTCGTAGTAGACCTTCTCGAAGGCACATTGACAGTTGCCCTCGGCGTCGTAGGTGGTGAAGACGCAGTCCTTGCCGCCCACGATGGAGGTCACCTCGTCGCCGTCCTCATCGAGGTAGCTGACGCCCTGAGCCTCGATGACGGCGAGCGCCGCGGGCGAGAGGAGGTGCTTGACCTCGGGCAGGTAGCGCTCCAGCTGCTCCCGTTCGCCCGCCTCCAGCGGAGCCCCGCTGTCGCCCTCGACGCAGCAGATGCCCTTGCACTTGGCGTAGTCGCAGGCGAAGAGCACGTCGAAGATGTCCTGGCTGACGATCTTATCCTCTATCTGATACATAGCGTGGTGCGAGGGCTAGCGGATCTTCATCGAGACGATGGTCAGCACGGCGAGGATGATGCCGATGAGCCAGAAGCGCATCGTCAGCTTCGCCTCGGGGACCTTCTGCACAGGACGCTTCCAGAGGGCCTCAGTGGCGGCACCGCCAGGCAGCTGGAAGTGGTGGTGCAGGGGCGCCATCTTGAATACGCGCTGCCCCTTGCCGCGGGTCAGGCGGGTGAACTTGAAGTAGAAGCGCTGGATGAAGGAGGAGCCGAACTCCGCGATGAAGACCCCGCAGAGGATGAAGAGCAGTAGCTCCTTGCGGATGACGATGGCGAAGACGCCGATGATCCCCCCGAGGGCCAGGCTGCCCGTGTCGCCCATGAAGACCTGCGCAGGGTAGGAATTGTACCAGAGGAAGCCGAGGGTCGCCCCGACGAAGGTGGCGGCGAAGATCACCAGTTCCTCGGCGCCGGGGATGAACATCGTATTGAGGTAGCCCGCCATGTCGTGGTGGCTGGAGACGTAGGCCAGGATGCCGAGGACGAGCCCCACGATGGCGGAGCTGCCCGAGGCCAGGCCGTCGACGCCGTCGGTGAGGTTGACGCCGTTGGAGAGGAGCATCACCACACCTACGGTCATGATGATGAAGATACCCACGCCGATGAGCTTGCGCGTGTCGCTATCGCCTAGGGGGATGAGCTCGGCATAGTCGAGGTTGTTGTTCTTGAAGCCCGGGATGGTCGTCTCGAGGCTTTTGCTATCGGTGGTCTCGAAGCGGATCTCACGGGCATTCCCCTCACGGACGACCTCGCTATTGCGCTTGATGACGACGTTGGGGCTGAGGTAGAGCGTGACGCCGACGATGAGCCCGAGGAGCAGCTGCCCGAGGATCTTGTAGTGCTCCTTCAGGCCGTTCTTGTCCTTCTTGAAGACCTTGATATAGTCGTCGGCGAAGCCCAGCAGCCCCATCAGCAGCGTGGTGATGATCATCAGCTGGATGTAGATGTTGTCCAGCCGAGCGAAGAGGAGCGTGGGGATGAGGATGGAGAGCAGGATGATGATACCGCCCATGGTGGGGGTGCCCTTCTTCTGCTGCTCGCCCTCGAGGCCGAGGTCACGTACCAGCTCACCGATCTGCTTGCGCTGGAGGTACTTGATCATACGCCCCCCCCAGATGGTGCTGATCAGGAGTGCGAGGATGACCGCTAGGCCTACGCGTACCGAGACATAGCTCATCAGGCGTGCGATCGTCGAGCTGTAGCCTTGGCTCGTGAGGTAGGCAAAGAGGTGATAAATCATAGGCTAAATGCTTAGAGGAGTAGGTGTGTGGCTTATGCTTCGGTGGCGAACTGTCCCTGCAGGATCTCTCTGTCGTCGAAGTGATGACGTACGCCCGCGATCTCCTGATAGGTCTCATGCCCCTTGCCCGCGACGAGGATCATATCCCCGGGCTCGGCGAGCATCGTGGCTGTGCGTATGGCCTCGGCACGGTCGGCGATGACCAGTGTATGGGCCAGATCCTCGGGACTGAGGCCTGCCTTCATATCCGCCAGGATAGCTAGCGGGTCCTCACTGCGGGGATTGTCGGAGGTGAGGATCAGGCGGTCGGAGTGCTGGGCGGCTACCTGAGCCATCTGGGGACGCTTGCCCTTGTCGCGGTCACCGCCACAGCCGACGACGCAGAGGATACGGGCGCCCTTAGGCCGCAGCTCCTCGATGGTCTCGAGCACATTCAGTAGAGCATCGGGCGTGTGGGCGTAGTCGACGACGGCGACGTAGCCGCGCGGGGAGAGCAGCGTCTGGAAGCGCCCGTCGACAGCCGTGAGCTGGCTGAGCGCCACCAGCACCTCGCTGCGCTCTAGGCCCAGGAGGCGCGCTGCGGCGTAGACGGCCAGGACGTTGTAGACGTTAAATTCGCCGACCAGCTGGACGAGCAGCTCCTGTCCCTCGAGCTCGATGAGCGTGCCGTAGGGGTAGCTCTCGAGGATGCGGCTGCGGTAGTCGGCAGCGGCGCGCAGGGCGTAGCTGTAGCGCGTAGCGGCAGTATTCTGCAGCATCACGGAGCCGTTCTTGTCGTCGGCATTGCTTAGGGCGAAGGCACCCTTGGGCAGTCCATCGAAGAAGCTCTTCTTGGCCTTGAGGTATTCCTGCACGCTGCCGTGGTAGTCGAGGTGATCGCGGGTGAGGTTCGTGAAGATCCCGCCGCGGAAGGGGATCCCCGCTACGCGGCGCTGCGCCATAGCATGGGAGCTGACCTCCATGAAGACGTGCGTACAGCCTGCGGCGAGCATACGCGCCAGGAGCGCCTGCAGCTGCGGTGCCGAGGGCGTCGTGTGGGTCGAGGGGACGGGCTCAGCGTCGATGTAGTTGCACACGGTGCTCAGTAGGCCGGCCTTGTAGCCGAGGCTGCGGAAGAGGCGCCAGAGGAGGGTGGCGATGGTCGTCTTGCCATTCGTCCCCGTGACGCCGATGACCTGGAGCTGCTCGGCAGGGTAGCCGTGCCAGGCTGCGGAGAGGAGGCCGAGGGCCTCAGCGGTTGAAGCGACCTCTATGTAGAGGACGCCGGGGAGCTGCTCGGCGGGGAGCTGCTGGACGACACAGACGCGGGCGCCTGCCTCCACCGCCTTGGGGATGAAGCTATTGCCATCGACGTGAACGCCCTGCAGGGCGACGAAGAGGCTGCCTGGGATGACGCTGCGGGAGTCGTCGGTGACGCTAGTGACCTCGAGCGTCTCGAGTTGCTCGGGGCTGGCGCTCGTACGGTAGTCGAGGTGCGCCAGTAGCTGGGAGAGTATCATCTGATGCTTGGTCTGTCTATTGTGAGGCCCTTCGGAGAGGGCAAGTGAGGACGGCTGCTCGGAGGGCGAGAGGCGGCGCTGGGCTAGGCCTCGTAGCCGAGCTGGAGGACGATTTCGCTGCCTCGGGCTGCGGCTGTACCTGCTGGGATGCTTTGGCCCGTGACGTTCCCCGCCCCGATGAGCTGCACGCGGTAGCCGCGGCTGCGCAGGAGGTAGACGGCGTCCATAGCGCTCATGCCCCTGAGGTCAGGGATGCCCTGCGCCGCTAGTGGCAGCGCCGAGATGCGAGCAGCCGAATCAATGCGGATGTAGGCGGGAGCCTTCGCCCCGAGCTGCGGGGCGGGGAGTCCCATCTGTTCGAGGAGCTCCAGGAGGGGCTCCGTGCGGCCTGCGGCGATATGGCGCGTATAGGCCAGAGGCGAGGCCGAGCGGGGGAGGGAGTCCAGCGGGCGGGGCTTCTCCAGCGCTACGAGGCTCTCGGCGATGCGGCGGATGATGGGGGCGGCCATTACCCCCCCACCTGCGCTGTAGCGAGGCGATGGAGCACGAATCACGGCGATGCAGGAGTAGCGAGGTGCCTCGGAGGGGAAGTAGGCGCAGAAGGATACCTGGTGGCGCACCTGCCCCAGCGAGTCGCGGTAGCCGTGCTTGCCCGAGAGCTGAGCCGTGCCACTCTTGCCGCTGATGGCGACGTAGGCCGAGCGCGCCTTCTTCCCCGTGCCCTCGGTGACGACACGGCGCAGCATCTCCTGGATCGCCTGCAGCGTCTCGGGCTTACAGATGCGCTCCTTGAGCACCTTGGGCTCGATGTGCTGGGTGAGGCTGTCGCGGCGGCGTATCTCGGAGACGAAGTAGGGGCGCATGTAGCGTCCACCGTTGGCGATGGCGTTGAAGAAAGCCAGCGTATAGATCGGGGGGATCTGCGTCTCGTAGCCGTAGGACATCCACGCCAGCGTGGTGTTGTACCAGCGGTTGGGGTTGTCGGAGCGCTTGCGCACGGAGGCCCGCTCCACGCCCTGCAGGTCGACCTCCTTCTGGAAGTTGAAGCCGAAGCCGAGCCTGCGGATCTTCTCGACGTACTCGTCGGGCTTGTCCTTATAGCCCTTGACGATGATCTTGGCGACCCCTACGTTGCTGGACTTGATGATGGTCTGCGCCACGGAGATACGTCCGTAGCCGCCCTTGTCAGCGTTGTGGTCACGCACGACGCGGCCCTCATGCGGCCAGAGGCCGTTGCCGACGTCTATCGTGTCATTGGGGCGGACGATCCCATCGTCCAGGGCCACCATCATGGAGGCAACCTTGAAGGTCGAGCCCGGCTCGGCCTTGTTGGTCATGGCCATATTGACCGACTCGCTGTAGGTGCCTGGGCTGCGCTTGACCTGCTCGAGGTTGGAGATGGCGACGATCTTGCCCGTCTTGACCTCCATGAGCACGACGGTGCCGCTCTCGGCCTCCAGCTGCTGCAGCTGCTCGCGTAGGGAGTGCTCCACGATGCTCTGGATGTCCATGTCGAGGTTGGTGACGATGTCGGCGCCGTCGAGGGCGGGCTCGTCGACGATACGGCGGTAGCTATTGCCGTAGTAGACGCGTCGTGCCGAGCCGATACGGCCACGCAGGAGGTAGTCGTAGCGGAGCTCCAGGCCGCTCTTACCCTTGGAGATATTGTTCTCCCCCGAGGGCTGCAGCTGGCCGATGGTGCGGTAGGCGAGCGAACCGAAAGGGTAGATACGCTTGGTACGCTCGGTGCTGATGATCATCTTGGAGAGGAGGCTGGGGACGCGCTTGTTCTTGATGATCTTCGGCGCGAAGGGGGAGGAGGCCATCAGGATCTGGTACTGCTGGTAGCTGACGTCCAGATTGATGACGGGTAGACCACGCTTACGCTGCTCTAGCCCTTTGCGCCAGCGCGCCTTGAGCTGCTGACGGGTGAGGCCATGCGCTTTGAGGTCGTAGATGCTGTCGATGAGTACCGCTAGGCGATCCAGTCCGTAGTCGAGCTCCTGCCGTGTGGCGTAGTACTTGGCACGCTCGAGGGAGTCCTGGTGTGTCTTGCCCGTGGGCAGGGGCGCGTAGAGCACCTTGAGCGGCTCAGAGAGGAAGTCCAGCCCCAGGCGATATACGGGGGTCGTGACGGCCACAGGGCGCTCGTCGCAGGCGAGGATGGAGCCGCGCAGGGGGAGATCCTGCACACGCTTCTCACGCTGCACACGCTCAGCAGCAGCTCGGTAGCGTGCTCCCTCGCTGGAGTAGGAGAAGCGGATCACGTAGATGATGATCCCGACGAAGAGCAGGGTGAAGCCCGCCATCACGATGGGATAGAAGTCCCAGACGAGACGGCGCCCCTTGAGCGTCTCTACCTCGTAGCGGCAGAAGGGGGCGAGCAGGCGGGCAAGTAGCGGGCTGAGCCTAGCCCAGAGCCAGGCGCGCAGGTTGCGGAGTAGCTGGATGAGCTGCTGGAGGAAGATGAGGACTTTGGACCACATAGTGTACTGCGGGGAGGGGGCTACTTCGCCTCGGGGCTGGGGACTGGGAACTGTCCCGAGTCAATGAGCTGATAGGGCGGCTTGGTGGCGGGTACGAGCGGCAGCTGGTAGTCCGTCACGCGCTGGGTGATGTTGTCGATGTGGGTGCTCTTGATGAGCTCGGAGGAGATGAAGAGCGAGCGGAAGCGTATATCCTTGAGCTGGCGCTCTAGGCGGTCGAGCTGCTGCGTCTGGCTGCTGAAGTGGTAGGTCCATAGGACGCAGGCGATACCGCAGATGAGGTAGAAGCCTGCCACCTTGAGCCAGTAGCGAGCCCGCGGATGTGCCAGTAGGTTGCCCTCGAGGGTCTCCCAGCCCGAGCTGGGGATCTCGCCGTCGGCCTCGTCCTCTTCACCAGAGAGGCGGTCGGCGGCGTCGTCAAGGGACTCCTCTAGGGAGGGCTCATGCTCCTGGAGGTAGGGGGCGCGCATCTGGTCGCGCTCGTCGCTGCTGGGCTGGGCGGTAGCGTTCATCGGGGATCGGGGTGGGCTTAGCGGATACGTTCGGCTATGCGTAGCTTGGCGCTGCGGGAGCGGGGGTTGCGCTCCAGCTCTTCGGCGGAGGCTACGAGGGGCTTGCGGGTGATGAGGCGCCAGGCGCTACGGGCGGTGCCGTAGATCTGTGCCTCGGCCGAGTCGTCCGTCCCCTTGAGGAAGTTCTTCACGATGCGATCCTCCAGCGAGTGGTAGGTCATCACGACGAGGCGACCGCCGGGGCGTAGCACGCGGAGCGAAGCCTCGAGGAGCTCCTCGAGGGCCTTGAGCTCGCCGTTGACCTCGATGCGCAGGGCCTGGAAGATGCAAGCCAGCAGCTTCTTCTCTTGGTCGGGGCGCAGGGCCGGGCGTAGGGCAGCGATGAGATCGCCGACCGTCTGCAGCGGGGCGACAGAGCGCGCCTTGACGATGAGCTTGGCTAGGCTGCGGCTCTGCTTGAGCTCGCCGTAGCGGTAGAGGACGTCGGCCAGCTGCTCCTCCTCGTAGCTATTCAGGAGGTCACGGGCACTGAGGCCAGCCCTATTATTCATGCGCATATCCAGCAGGGGCGTCTCGTCCCTGAAGCTGAAGCCACGCTCCATCGCGTCGAAGTGATGCGAGGACACGCCGAGATCCGCAAGGATAGCGTCCACCTGTTCCAGTCGGTCGTAGTAGTCCATGAAGCGGGCGAGGTGGCGGAAATTGCTGGCGATGAAGGTGAAGCAAGGCTGCTGGGGAGCACGCGCTGCAGCGTCAGGGTCTTGGTCGAAGGAGTAGAGCATCCCTGCCCCCTGGAGCTCCTTCAGTATAGCCCGCGAGTGTCCTCCGCCTCCGAAGGTCACATCCACGTAGCAGCCCTCAGGCCTTAGCTGCATCCCCTCGAGACACTCCTGGAGCATCACGGGGACATGATAGTCTTCTGCGCGTACGATGTTCATAATAGCTACAATGTCTTGCAAAGATACGAAAACTAGCAGGCTGCTGCCAGCCCACGCAGCGCAGAGACTGCGTGTCGCCCTCGTGTTTACCTCCGCCTAGCTACTCGGTGGAGGGGCGAGAGGCAGGGGGCGCACTTGGAGGATAGGGTAAGGGGTGCTGAGGGATATCAGTCAGGCCGCTGAGGGGCATCCGTGGTGGGGCTGAGGGCTATCAGTGAGGCTGGCGAGGGATAGCCCTCAAGGGTGCTCGAGTAAGGCCGCTGCCGCACTGTGCCTCTGCGGACTTGTTCGCTGGGTGGCCTTGGGCGTGGCTTCTTGTCTTTACTTGTGCTGGCTTAGGGTAAGGCTAAGGGGCGCTTACCTTGAGCCTTAGACCAAGATCGGAGGAAGCTCTTTCCGCGGCTTCAAGGCAGGGCGTGGGCTTCCCTTACCTAGCCCCCAATACGACAGCAGCCACTCCCTCGAGCTGAGGAAGTGGCTGCGGGTAGTGGCGCCTCTAGGCGGGACGTGAGGCGGAGTAAGTCTGTGAGCGGCGGGGGCTACTCTACGGGAGGTATGTCGGAGCTGCTGCCCTCGCCTTCGCCCTCGAAGACCTCGACGGCCTCAGCCTCCTGCGTGTTGCCTCCACAGGGGGAGAAGCCCTGCGGCATGCGGAAGGGGATACCCGTCAGGTAGCCCAGCGACTTGTCGCTGTAGACCTTCTTGAGGAAGCGGCCGAAGATTGGAAGCGCAGCGGCGGCACCTTGACCGAAGTTCATCGAGTTGAAGCGGACGCTGCGCTCTTCGCCGCCTACCCAGCAGCCTGCCACGAGGTCGGGTGTGAAGCCCACGAACCAGGTGTCGCTGTTGTTCTGCGTCGTACCCGTCTTCCCCCCTAGGGGCATATCCAGGCCGAAGGCATAGCGTAGGCGGCTCGCCGTACCACCCGCGACGACGCTCTGGAGCATGTAGAGCATCTTGCTCGCCGCGTCGAGGTCGAGGACCTCGGTCGTCTGTGGGGCGAAGGTGGCCACGATGTTGCCATTCATATCCTCAATCTGCGTGACCATCAGCGGATCGACGCGCACGCCGTCGTTGACGAAGGTCGTATAGCCCGAGACCATCTCGCCGACGGTCGCCTCAGGCGTCCCGAGGGACATCGCCATAGCCTCCTCGATGGGGCCACGTAGGCCGAAGCTCTCCAAGAGACGCTTGAACTCCTTGGTCGAGGTGCGGCTCATCAGCTCGGCCGTCACCCAGTTGTCCGAGTTCTGCAGCCCCCACTGGATGGAGACCATCTCACCGACGCGGCGGTGGTTGGTATTGCGCGGCGTCCAGTACTGGCCGTTCTCGAGCTTGTAGCTCTTCTGTACGTGCAGCACTTGGTCACAGGGCGAATAGCCGTTGGCCATGGTGAGGGAGTAGAGGTAGGGCTTGATGATCGAGCCCGTCTGGCGGCGTCCGTCCGAGATCATGTCGTACTGGAACTGCCCGAAGTTGATCCCCCCGACGTAGGCCAGCACGTGTCCGTTGTGCGGGTTCATCGCCATGAAGCCCGAGCGGAGGATGCCCTTCATGTAGCGGATGGAGTCGATGGGCGTCATCACCGTATCGCGGAGACCATTCCACGACCATACCTGCATCTTAGTCTTGCGGCGGAACTGGGCGAGGATCTCCTCGTCCGACAGCCCGTCCTCCTTATTGAGCTTCCAGCGGTCGGACTGCTTCATGGCGCGGCGCAGGATATCGTCGCGCTGCTGCTGCGTCAGGCTCGTGCTGAAGGGATCGCCGCCACGCGCCAGACGCTCACGAGTCAGTGCGGGCTGGAGATTGTCCGCTAGGTGCTCGCGCATAGCCTCCTCGGCGTAGCGCTGCATCTCGGGGGAGATCGTCGTGTAGATCTTCAGCCCGTCGGTGTCGATATTGTAGGGGGAGCCGTCCTTCTTGCGGTTCTTGTTGCACCAGCCGAAGAGGGGATTCTTCTCCCACTGGATGCTGTCGTCGCGGTAGCGGTCGTACTGCCAGGAGGCGTAGTCGCTGCGCTCGGGCTTGTCGGCCATCATGATCTTGCGCAGATGCTCGCGGAAGTAAGGTGCGATGCCCTGCTTGTGGTCGACGCGGTGGAAGGAGATCTGTATCGGCAGGCGGGAGAGGGAGTCGACCTCGGCGCTTGTCAGGTAGCCTGCCTTCTGCATCTGCTGGAAGACGGTATTGCGTCGCTCCAGCGGCAGGGGACTATTGGGGCGCAGGACGGGGTTGTAGATCGTGGGGTTCTTGCACATGCCCACGAGCACGGCAGCCTCCTGTACGTTGAGCTCCGCAGGCGTCTTGCCGAAGTAGGTAAAGGCGGCGCTACGTATGCCCACAGCGTTGTAGAGGAAGTCGAACTGATTGAGGTACATCGCCAAGATCTCGCTCTTGGTGTAGTAGCGCTCCAGCTTGGCGGCGATGACCCACTCCACGGGCTTCTTCATCATACGGGTGAAGAAGTTGGAGCTCGGTGGGGAGTAGAGCATCTTGGCCAGCTGCTGGGAGATGGTGCTCCCACCGCCAGCGCTCTTCTGCTGCAGGATCCCAGTCTTGAAGATAGCGCGTGCCAGACTCCTGAAGTCTATGCCCGAGTGCTCCTCGAAGCGTACGTCCTCGGTGGCGATGAGCGCCTTGACGAGCTCAGGGGATAGGTCCTTGTAGTCGACGAGGGTGCGGTTGGTGCCGCTGTGGGCGAAGGTGCCGATGACCTCCCCATTGGACGCCAGGATCTGCGAGGCGTACTTGTCGATCGGGTTCTGCAGCTGCTCGATGGGCGGCAGGTAGCCTATCCAGCCCATCGAGATGGCGAAGATACCGCCGAAGATCCCGAGCCAGGCCAGCCCGAAGGCCAGCCACAGCCCTAATTTTATCTTTTCCTTCATCTATATCCTATATATATAGTACCTGCTGCGCTAGGCTGCACCCGAGGGGCGGGCTAGACGCAGCAGGGCTTATACTCTATGAGCGCAAAGATACGCATTTGCCTACATTGCCCGAGGCCTAGGCGCTGGCCTCGGCTCGGCAGTGCCTAGAAGAGGGACTCGGGCACGCTGTCCGTTGCCTCACGTGCCTCCTGCTCTAGGTAGGCCTGGAGCTCCTCGGGGCTGCTCGCCTCGGGGCAGGTGGCGAAGGGGATGCGGTAGCTGCAGCCCGAGCTGTAGGCCGAGCAGCCGAAGGCGCTACGGCCACGTAGTAGCGTGCCCGCACCGCAGCGGGGGCAGTGGAGGCCTGTGTCGCGGGGATCAGCTACGGGGCTATCCGCAGCGGCGGAGGGCTGAGGCTGAGCTGCGGCCGAGGGTGCAGCGGATGGCTCGGGCTGTAGGACGGATAGGGTCAGCTGGCGGAGCATCTCCTTGAGCTCCTCGATGAAGCAGCGGGGCTCCAGCTCGCGGCGCTCGATCTGTCGGAGCTTGTACTCCCACTGCCCCGTGAGGGCGGCGCTCTTGAGGAGGTCGTAGTTGATGAGCCCTATGAGCTGCTTGCCGGTCTCGGTGGCGTGGATCTGGCTGCGCTTGACCTTCTCGATGTAGCCGCGCTTGAAGAGGGTCTCGATGATGTTGGCCCGGGTGGAGGGGCGGCCTATGCCGTTCTCCTTCATGGCCTCGCGCAGCTCCTCGTCCTCGACGAACTTGCCCGCCGTCTCCATGGCGCGCAGTAGGGTGGCCTCGGTGTAGTACTTGGGCGGCTGCGTCTGGCGCTCCTTGAGCTCGGGCTGCTGGGGGCCGCGCTCGCCCTCGACGAAGGTCGGCAGCAGCGTGGCCTCGGCCTCGCTCTCCTCCTTGCCCTCCTTGGCCTCGGCCTCCTCCGCATCGCCTGCGAAGACCGTGCGCCAGCCTGGGGAGAGAATCTCCTTGCCCGAGACCTTGAACTTGATCCGCTCTACCTGGGCCTCGACGCTGGTCGTGCTGATGAGGCAGTCGGGGTAGAAGGCCGCGATGAAGTGACGCGCCACGAGGTCGTAGACGCGCTGCTCGCGCTCCGTGAGCCCCTGGGCGCGCTGCCCTGTGGGGATGATGGCGTGGTGGTCGGTGACCTTGGCGTTGTCGAAGGTCTTCTTGCTCTTACGTATCGGCGCGCCGCTCAGCAGCGGGGCGACCAGCTGGGGATAGGGCGTCACGAGGTCGCGCAGGATGCCCGCGACCTTGGGGTAGATGTCTTCGCTGAGGTAGGTGGTGTCGACGCGCGGGTAGGTCAGCAGCTTCTTCTCATAGAGGCTCTGGGCGGTGGCCAGCGTCTCCTCGGCGCTCATGGCGAACTTGCGGTTGCAGCTCACCTGTAGGCTCGTCAGGTCGAAGAGGCGAGGCGGCAGCTCCTTCCCGTCCTTCTTCTTCACTGAGGTGATCTCCAGCTCCTTGCCCTGTATGCTCTCTAACGCAGCCTGTGCTTTGGCTCTATCGCTGTAGCGCCCCTTGTCTGCGGAGAAGAGCGTCTCGCGGTAGCGGGTCTTGAGCTCCCAGTAGGTCTCGGGGACGAAGTGCTCGATCTCCTGCTGGCGCTCGACGATGAGGGCTAGGGTGGGGGTTTGTACGCGGCCGATGGAGAGGGGCTGCTTGCGCTCGCGGCCGCCGTAGCGCAGGGTGTAGAGGCGCGTGGCGTTCATCCCCAGCAGCCAGTCGCCGATGGCGCGCGCCAGGCCTGCCTCGTAGAGGGACTGGTAGTCCTCTGCGTCGTGCAGGCGGGCGAAGCCCTCGCGTATGGCCTCGTCCGTGAGGGAGGAGATCCATAGACGCTTGACGGGCACGCTACAGCCTGCGCGCTGCAGTACCCAGCGCTGGATGAGCTCACCCTCTTGGCCCGCATCGCCGCAGTTGATGACCTCCGTGGCCTGGCCGACCAGGCGCTCGATGATCTCGAGCTGACGCTTGTAGTGGTCGATCTCTATGGGCTTGATGCCGAAGCGCTCGGGGATCATCGGCAGGACGCCGAGGCTCCAGGCGCGCCAGGAGGGGTGGTAGTCGTGGGGCTCCTTGAGCGTGCAGAGGTGGCCGAAGGTCCAGGTCACTGCGTAGCCGTTGCCCTCCATGTATCCGAGGCCCTGCGTCCCCTCGCGGTGGGTCGCGCCTAGGATATTGGCGATGTCACGTGCCACACTGGGCTTCTCGGCGATGCAAAGGATCATGCGTGTACGTAGTGAGGTGGCTGGGGCTCGCGGGGGAGCGAGGGCTAGGGTATAAAAGAAGAAACATCCCAAGATTACTATCGAATCTCAGAATGCCTCATCAAACAAATACACATCAAAACTATGGAAACCTTAGTTGAGCGGAAGACGGGACTCGAACCCGCGACCCTAACCTTGGCAAGGTTATGCTCTACCAACTGAGCTACTTCCGCGTTATGATTTCAATTGCTCGGGGGCGGCTTCCTGCCCCGTTTGCGCTGCAAAGATAAGACCTTTTTTTGAATTGGCCAAAAAACCGTCCAAAATCTGCCTCAGATTTCCTCCCGAAGTTTGCCTGCACCCTCCTCACCGCCGCGCGTAATAGGCTAGGGCTGAGCCCACATGTCGCCCGCACCCATGCTCCTTTCTTAGGATAAGTCAAGGGCTGGGCAAACTCTCACGAGGTGCGGGATAAGGGGAGGCCGTGCTGAGGGACATCAGTCGGGAGGCTGAGTGCCGTCAGTGGTGCGCGTGAGGGATAGCAGTCAGCGGGCTGAGGGGTATCCCTCGCGGAGCTGAGGCAAGGGTGGTGCTTCGCTGGGATAAGGCTATCGCCTTGCTGGGGCTTTGCCTTGAGCCTCGTCCTTGTGGGTGGCGACTTCGTGTTGCCCGCGGCGTCTTGGCTGCTGTTAGGCTGCTCTGAGGCGAGTAGGCTTGGGTAGGGCGAGCTTATTCAAGGAAAGGGGGCGGAGAAGCCGCGGGTGTGTCAAGATGCGGGGCGAAGCATACCTTAATATATAAGGAGTGCCGTGCGGGCATAGGCGGCGGACTAGCCTCACGAGCTATTCAAGCGGCTGGGGCACGGCGTAGCCCTCAGTGGGGCGCTTCCCTAGCGTGCTTGCCTCGGGACGCTTATTGCAGATGCTGCTCCGTGCTGTGCGCCTGCTTCCCACGCGGGTGGAGGCGCGGCGGTGCCCCTTCCCTTCAGCTAAAGAATAAGGCCAGCTCCTCGGGGTGAGAGGCTGGCCTTGGTTTCTTGGGGGAGCTTGCTACAGGGCGGTGGTGAGGGCGGATCTCCTTAAAAACGTAATTAAATGCCGCCACTCGCGGGGTCCATGGTCTAGGGTAAAAATAGTATCTTCGCGAGTACAATCGATATCTACAGAGTATATGAAGACAAGACTCTCAGCGCTGGCCCTAGCGCTCCTCCTCAGCGGAGGCGCGGCCTCGGCGCAGAAAATCTTGGTCACAGGGCGCGTTACCAATGCTTCGAAGGCGGTGCTCCCCAAGGTCCAAGTCGTTGTGAAGGAGACCGGTCGTAGTATGGTGACCACCGAGCAGGGACTATATGTCCTCGAGCTCGAGGCAGGCCAGACCCTCCAGTTCATCCTCGATGGCAAGGTCCTCAAGACCTTAGTAGCGACCCAGCCACAGCTCGATGTGGTGCTCACGCTGCCTACCCCAGACAAGGATAAGGCCAAGAGCGATAGCACGGCCGTACATCAGGGCGAGGGCAAGGACGAGGTCATCCTCTCGACTTCGAGCCGTGGCGCGACCTCCATCACAGGTAAGGCGCGGCCGCTGTGGGTGCTCAATGGCGTCGTCCTCGGCAGCGACTACGGCAGCCTCGAGTCCTTCTCTGGCGCTGACCCCAAACAAGTAGCTGCGGGCATCGTCCCCGGGCTGAGCGTCGACAACATCGCCTCTGTACGTATCCTCACCACCTCCTCTGAGACCTCCAGCTACGGCCCGCGCGGGATCGCTGGGGTCGTAGAGATCACCACCAAGTCGGGTGCTGCAGGGGTCTCCTCCCTTAGCTATCGAGGGGAGTTCATGTACCGCCCCATCCCGACCTACAACGATCTCAACGTCATGAACTCCCAGCAGCACGTGGCGCTCATCCAGGATCTGCTCGACGGTGGGATGTACCCCATACACACACTGGAGACGAACAAGGACCAGGGGCTCGTCGGGCGTATGTACCAGCTCTTCAACGAGCTCGACGCCTCGGGCAAGCCACGCCTGACGAACGATGAGGCTTCGCGTCTGGCCTACTTCCGTGCTGCCGAGCACGCCAATACCAATTGGTTCAAGGAGCTCTACCGCAATAGCATCGTCCACAACCATACACTGAGCTTCAACGGCGGGACGAGTAAGACGAACCTCTTCGCCTCCCTCACCACACGCGTCGACCCAGGCTGGACGATCGCCAGCCGAGCTAATACCTATTCGGGTAACATCAGTGCCGACTATAAGCTCCTGCCGACGCTCAAGCTCGGGCTCAACCTCATCGGCGAGTACACGACCTCTGAGGACCCCTTGACCTCGGCCGTCAAGTACGCCAATAGCACCAGCCGCGCACTGCTGCCCCACGAGAACTATACCAAGGACTACGTCCCCTATAACATCTTCGACGAGCTGCGCGAGAGCCGCCGCACCAAGACCCTAGGCTACCTCGGCATCCAGGGGACAGCGACCTGGGATATCCTCAAGCAGCTGCGTGCGACCTTCGTCACCGACATCAAGTACACGAGTACCACGACCTTCAACGACAATACCGAGCACTCTGTCCTAGCGCGTAGCATGCGCGCCATGCAGACGACCAACATACGCAATAGCAATAAGAACCTGCGTACCGACCCCAACGACCCCTATGCTCTGCCCTACTCTGTACTCCCTGAGGGCGGGATACGGGAGAGTCGCATCGTGCAGAACTATATCAATAGCTTCAAGCTCGACCTCGACTACCACCAGAGCTTCGGCCAGCACAATATCCTAGCCTCCGCGGGCGTGGAGCTGAACCAAGGCACGGTGCAGAACAACTGGAACATCAACTACGGCGTCCTCTACGACCTCGGCTATCACTCCTACTACATCCCCGATGCCATCCAGCGCCTCTACGAGAAGGGGAAGGACTACTACACGATACGCAACAAGGTCAATAACAACATCGGGATGCTGACGCGCGCCAGCTACTCCTTCGCTGGTCGCTACTCCGTCGATGCGCTGCTGCGCTTCGACGCCAGCAACCGCTTCGGCCCCTCGCGCTACGTGCGCTGGCTCCCGACGTGGAATGTGGAGCTGACCTGGGGTGTCGACCGCGAGCACTTCTTCCGCCACCTCCGTCCCCTCTCCTCGCTGCGCCTCAAGACCTATGTGGGGATGGTCGCGGATAACCCTTCAGAGACCAACTCGCTCGAGGAGATCTATCCCAGCATCCCCTGGCGCCCGAGCTCCAAGGAGATCGGCCTAGCCTTCCACAACCTCGCGAACCACGACCTGACCTACGAGAAAACCCTGACCTACGGGGCACGTCTCGGCTTCGGCCTCTTCAAGGGACGGATTTCTGCCGAGATCGACGCCTACCGCCGTCGCAGCTATGACCTCGTCGGGCCCATCTATACGCAGTCGGTCGGTGGGGTAGCGCAGAAGAGTGGTAACGTAGCTGAGCTGCAGTCCTCAGGCCTACAGTTCACCCTCTCGACGGTTAATCTCAAGCTCAAGGACTTCAGCTGGACGACGGGCTTCTCCTACCTGCATAAGACGAATAAGATCACCTCGCTGCTGAGCAACCCCACGGTGCGCACGATGATCTCGGGCTCGGGCTTCTCCTACGAGGGCTATCCCCTGTCCTCGGTCTTCTCTATTCCCTTCCTCGGGCTGACCAATGAGGGGATGCCGCGCTTCTATAATGAGCGTGGGGTGGAGACACTGGGCGACTTCAACTTCTCCAGTAGCGACATCGACTTCCTCAAGTACAGCGGGACGCTCGACCCGACGGACGTAGGGACGCTGACCAATACCTTCCGCTACAAGAACTTCTCGCTCTCGGCGAATATCAACTACCAGTTCGGCGCCGTCACCCGCCTGCGCAGCATCACCAATACCGATGACTACTCGGCCTTCCCCCGTGAGCTGACGCAGCGCTGGAAGAAGCCTGGCGACGAGGCGTATACCGACATCCCTCGTCTCCCGACTAGCTATGCCTTCGACCAGTACGGCGCGGATAACCTGATCAATGGCTACTATGCCTACAGCGCCTCCACGACGCGTATCGTCAGCACCGACTTCGTCCGCCTCAAGGAGATCTCGCTCGAGTACACCGTCTCCAAGGCGCTGCTGCGTCGCACCCCGCTGAAGAACCTCTCCCTCAAGCTGCAGGCGCAGAACCTCATGCTCCTCTACTCGGATGCCCGCCTACGTGGCGACGACCCCGAGTACATGTACAGCTCCTCGGTCACTGCCCCGCGCAAGCTGATCCTAACCCTGCGTGTCGGACTCTAAGCCCCACGAGATAGCCTTATGATGAATAGGATGAATAGACTCTTCGTGCCCCTTGTGGCTCTCGTCGCTCCCCTGGTGCTGGGATCTTGCAACAAGCTCCTGGATGAGCAGCCCGACGAACGTGTGCTCCTGACCAGCCCCGACAAGATACGCCGCATCCTGGTCAATGCCTACCCACTGACCTCCTACGCCTACGCCTGCGAGATGTCTACGGACAACCTCGACGACTACGGGACGGACAACCCGCACTTCACCAAGTTCACCTACGACCTAGCCTATTGGAACGACGGCCCCGAGTACGGCAGCTCCGACGGCCTGCGTGCGCTGTGGAGCGCCCACTACCTCTCCATACAGCACGCCAATGCTGCGCTGAAGGCCATCGACGCCTTGGGCGGCGGCAGCGACCTAGCGGCAGCCAAGGGAGAGGCCCTCGTGATTCGCGCCTACTCGCACTTCGTCCTCGTGAACCTCTTCGGTAAGCACTACAACAGCAGTACCAGCGCCAAGGACCTAGGTGTGCCCTACATGACTGCGCCCGAGGAGACGCTCGACCCCAAGTACACGCGCAATACCGTCGCCGAGGTATATGCCGCCATCGACAAGGACCTCACCGAGGGGCTCCCGCTCATCTCGGACAGCTTCTACAGCCAGAAGATCTACCACTTCAACAAGGCTGCGGCCGAGGCCTTCGCCGCACGCTTCTACCTCTTCTACGAGAAGTGGGACAAGGCGATCGAGCATGCTACGACGGCCCTCGATGGTAAGAGCCCCCGCCGCTGGTCCGAGTTCCAGGACGCGGCCATCGTCGGCGCGAAGACCGAGGATGCCTATGCCAAGCTCTACACGAGAGAGACGGTCGCGGCGAACTTCCTCCTCTTGCCCGTGACCTCAGGGGCGGTCTCGAACTTCTCCTACGCCAATATGAAGCGCTTCTCCATGACGCACCGCGTGGCTGAGGAGGTCTTCCTCGGGGAGAACATCTGGCGCAGCTCGACGACGGCACAGGCCGACTACTGGCAGGTGCCCTTCGTCTCGTCCTCGTACAACTACCGTGACGTCATCAACCAGTCGAAGTACCCCTACTACGCCAGCAACAAGGACAAGACGCTCTGCGTCCCCTTCACGGCCGAGGAGACCCTGCTGGTGCGCGCCGAGGCCGAGATCATCCAGAAGCAGTACGATGCCGCTGTAGCCGACCTCAACACCTGGAGCTCCGCCTACCTCAACACGACGAAGAAGACCTTCACCAAGGACGAGATCATCGCCTTCTACAAGGCGCTCGACTATAGCACAGCGACCAACCCGACGATCAAGAAGCAGCTGCACCCAGCCTTCACCCTCGATGGGGGAGAGGATCAGCTGATGCTCCTGCAGCACCTGCTGCAGTGTCGCCGTGTGGCCACAGCCCACGAGGGACTCCGCTGGTTCGACATCCGCCGCTACGGGATCGAGGTCTTCCGCTTCGTCCATGATGCCAAGGATCGTGCCAAGTTCACCGTCGCCAAGACCCTCTCCTCCTGGGATGAGCACACGACCTTCCAGATCCCGCAGAACGTCCGTAACGCTGGCATGGAGCCTACGCCCCGCACTAAGTAAATCCCCCGCTCGCTCTACGGAGCGCACCACACTATGCATATGACTCTAAGGAACGCCTCCCTGTGGGCCCTCGGCTCGCTCCTGATGGCCCTCGGCAGCTGCCGCAAGGTGGATGCAGATATTACCTCGGGCTCCGTACTCAGCCCTGCCTCCAGCCGCACGGCTATGGATGAGTACATCGAGCGCGAGATCACCTCGCCCTACAACATACAGATCTACTATCGCTATACCGAGAGTGAGATCGGGCGCAACTGGGTAACCTCGCCCGCCAACGAGCAGAATAGCCTCCAGTTCGTCAACGTCCTGAAGTACCTCTTCCTCGAGCCCTACACCGAGGTGATGGGGGTGGACTTCGTGCGCCGCTTCACGCCTCAGGCCTTCGTCCTCACGGGGCTCCTGGCCTACAACCCACCGCCTAGCAACTCCAACACACGTGCCTCGACGGTCAACGGGATCAAGATCATCTTCATGAACATCAATAGCTTCGACTTCCCCTCGCTGGGCAACTACTACCATACGATGGATAGTCTGAAGAAGGTGCTGGAGACGGACAGCTCGGTGCAGTCGGAGTACGATCAGTGGAAGAACTGGCTGGACGGGCAGAACTCGGCCTACCTCGACCGCCTCAAGGACGTCTATCTCCGCACGATGTACCACGAGGCCGCGCACACCTTCCACCAGCGTGTCGAGCCCACGACGGACTTCGACAAGATCACCTCGCTAGACTACCGACAGGCGGACTGGATCTCGGGCTGGACGCGTGAGGGTAAGAAGTCCATCGAGTACGGCTTCATCACCAACTACGCCAGCCAGGAGCCGCACGAGGACTTCGCCGAGCTCTTCGGGAACTATGTCATCATGAGCGCAGAGGAGTGGGAGGCTAGGCTCGTCTCGGCCGACGTCATCCCTGAGGGGCGCTCCCGCTCGGGGCGCTCCATCATCGAGCAGAAGATCCGCATCATCAAGGACTACATGCTCAATACCTGGGGCCTCGATATGGACAAGCTCCGCGCTCAGCTACAGAAGCGCTACCCTGACTTCGCGCGGCAGGACTTCACCACTATGACCTCATCCACGACACAGCAATGAACTACAAGAAGATCCTAGCCCTCACGGCGGGCTCCCTCCTCTGGATGAGCTCCTGCACCAGCTCGAGTGATCTGGACAAGCTCCCCGAGGCTGCCGTGCGTACCCAGCAGGCGATCTCGGAGACGGTCGCTAGCCTCGAGGGGCATCAGGGCTACTGGCGCCTGACCTATTACCCCGACGCGAAGCGCGCCTATGGGGGCTACTCGATGTACGTGCAGTTCAAGGACGGACGCGTTACCGCCCTCTCGGAGCTCTCGACGGCCTCCACCAACTCCACCTACGCCGTGCGCAATATCGATATGCCGACGCTGGCCTTCGACACGCGTAGCAATATCCTGCACCACTTCAGTACCTCGACCGAATACTTCCGCAATGCTCGCGGGGGCGACTTCGAGCTGCTGCTGATGGGCACCCGTGGCGATAGCATCCTGCTACAGGGGCGCAAGTACCGCAACCTCATGAGCCTCGTGCCCATGACGACCGATCCCAAGACGGAGATCGCTGCCCTGCAGGCTATGGCGCAGAAGTTCCAGGGCAAGGGCCTCGTACCCGTCACGATCGGCACGGCAGGCAAGGTAGAGCTACGTCTGCACCCGACTTACCGCCAGCTGGAGTTCGTCCTCCCAGGCGAAGGGACGAGCACGAGTCGGCAGCAGATGGCCTTTGCCTACACCCCCGAGGGCCTGCGCTTCTACGAGCCTATTACCATCGGTGGGGTCACGATCTCGGGCTTCCGCCTCTCGAGCGACGGTACGAGCGTCACCTCCCTCGAGGGGGATGTCACGACCTCGCTGGTGTCGGCGCCTCTGGAGCTTGCGACCAAGAGCTATGTCCTCTACCTCACGACGGGCTATGCCTCCCCGACGATCGTCAGCTACTTCACCCAGGTCAATGCAGCCCTCTACCGCAGCCGTCAGGCGCGTATGAGTGCGCGCTGCTACCTCGGGGTGAATACCGAGGCGGATCAGAAGCAAGGCCTCGTGGGCAACGATACCCAGGTGACGAGCTTCATCACGATGCCCATCTTCGAGCATTCGGACGGCAGCTACACGCGTCTCTCCTACGAGGCGGACTTTGTCCCCGTGGGCAGTGACCCGACGCAGCTGGACATCCTGACGCGTGACGGCAACGAGACGACCTTCTGGTACTGGTACGCTGGAACGGCCGACTACTGGATCTCCCGCCTACGCTCCCGTGCTCCCTACAAGGTGGAGACGCTGACTGATACGGAGGGTACGACCTACTACAAGCTCTCCAGCGTCAAGGACGAGAAGACGTGGTTCTACCTCTACGCAGCTCAGTAGCGCCCCGCTGCTAGATTCCTCAAGTACGACGTGAGCGCCCGAAGTAGCCTAGCTGCTTCGGGCGCTCGTGCTTTATGTATCTGAGACGTCCCCTGGCCCCTGCCTTCGTCCGACCTAGCCCCCGAGGGCGCTGAGGGATATCCGTCAGCTCGCTGGGGGACGTCCCTCAGCGCCGTGAGGGATATCAGGCAGCCGGGTGAGGGATATCAGTCAGGGAGGCTTAGGCTAGGAGAGGCGGAGCCCCGACCCCTTTGGGGACATCGCCCCGCTGGGGCTTGCTCGCTCCTTAGCCCCTAGAGCCTAGGAAGGAGGCCTTGGCTGTCGCCTGCGGCCTCAGCGCGCTGGGAAGGTAGGGGAGGCCTTGCTGGCACTGCTTCCGCTGAGCCCAGCTGCTCGCAGCAGGGGCAAGGGGCGGGGGTGGCTGTGGGCTTCGTCGGCTGAGCCCTTGGGACGCTCGTGCGGTAGTTCCACGGGTATTCGCTAACTTTACGACACGAGAGCGGTAGCCCGCACGCGGCCTGCTGCCCGACATCACTATAGGAGATCACCATACACGCACGACCACTATGGAGCAGGAACTATTTACCGCCCAGGACCTCGAGGAACTGCAGCGCCGAGGCATCAGCCTTGAGGAGGCCACCCAGCAGGTAGAGGACATCCGTCAGGGCTTCCCCTACCTAGAGATCCTCGCCTCAGCCTCCCTCGAGGACGGCATCATCAGCAATGAGCCCAGTCAGGAGGAGCGCTACATGAGCCTCTGGGAGCGCTACCTAGAGCGCGAGGACGCCTCGGTATATAAGATGGTACCCGCCTCGGGCGCTGCCTCGCGTATGTTCAAGATGCTCTTCACCTTCCTCGACGCCGACTACAGCGAGCCGCGTACCGAGGCCGAGCGCCGCTTCTTTGACGAGCTGCACCACTTTGCCTTCTACGAGCTGCTCAATGAGGCCTGCCTGCGTAACCACTGGAAGAGCATCCCCAAGCTCCTAGCACAGGGCGACTATAAGGCTGTAGTGGAGACGCTGCTCCTGCCGAAGGGGCTGGGCTACGGCAGCAAGCCTAAGGGGCTGCTCGTCTTCCACCGCTACGACAAGGTCGAGCGTACGGCCCTAGAGGAGCACTTCGTCGAGGGCGCCCTCTACGCTCGCGATAGCCGCGGGCAGGTGCACCTGCACTTCACCATCTCCCCCGAGCATCAGCGTGACTTCGAGAGCCTCGTGGCGCGCGTCAAGGACTGCTACGAAGAGCACTACAGCGTGCGCTATCTGGTAAGCTTCAGCCAGCAGGAGCCCGCGACCGATACGCTGGCGCTGACGCCTGAGGGGGGACTCTTTCGTCGCGAGGATGGTAGCCTGCTCTTCCGCCCTGGGGGGCACGGCTCGCTGATCCGCAACCTCAATGCGCTGGATGCCGACATCGTCTTCATCAAGAATATCGACAACGTCGTCCTCGACCTATATAAGGGCCCGACGGTTATATACAAGAAGTACCTCGGGGGCGTCCTCGTCGCCATCCGCGATCAGGTCTTCGGCTACCTGCGTCAGCTGGATAAGGGCAAGGTGAGCCACAGCCAGCTGGATGAGATGAGCGCCTTCATGCGCGACGTCTTCGGCATCCGCCTGCCCGAGGTGCTGGACGATGAGTCGCTGGCACCCTGGCTGCGTGAGAAGCTGAACCGCCCCATCCGTGTCTGCGGTATGGTACGCAATGAGGGTGAGCCCGGCGGGGGACCCTTCGTCATCCGCGAGACCGACGGCAGCAGCTCGCTGCAGATCCTCGAGAGCAGCCAGATCAATATGGCCGACCCAGGGCAGCGCCAGTTCTTCGAGGCTGGGCAGTACTTCAATCCCGTAGACCTCGTCTGCTCGCTGCGCGACTGGCAGGGCAAGCCCTTCGACCTAGAGCGCTACGTCAATCCCAAGACCGCCTTCATCGCCCACAAGAGCCAGGCAGGCCGAGAGCTCCTGGCCCTGGAGCGTCCCGGGCTGTGGAATGGCGCCATGCACGACTGGAATACCGCCTTCGTGGAGGTGCCTCTGGAGACCTTCAACCCCGTCAAGGAGGTCAACGACCTCCTGCGGCCCGAGCATCAGGCTTAGCCCCTAGGCCTAGCCCAGCTCCTATATCAAGCTAAAGAAACACTAACCCTAAATATCATTGACCTATGAGTTCAATCAAAGAGCGCCTAGCACTCCTACGTCAAGCGATGAAGGCTGAGGGACTCTCCGCCTACATCATCACCTCCTCAGATGCCCACCTCAGCGAGTACACCCCCTCGCGCTGGCAGGGTCGAAGCTGGATCAGCGGCTTCAATGGCTCGGCGGGTACCGTCGTCGTCACGCTAGACAAGGCGGGGCTGTGGACCGACTCCCGCTACTTCCTCCAGGGGGCAGCTCAGCTCGAGGGCAGTACGATCGAGCTCTACAAGATGGGGGTCCCAGGGACGCCCAGCATCGAGGGCTTCCTCGCCGAGGAGCTCGGTGCAGGCGCCGTCGTTGGTGCCGATGGCATCTGCCTGTCGCTGGCGGAGGCTGAGGACACGCGCCATCAGCTCGAGGTCTACGGCATCAGCTACCGCCTCGATACGGACCTGCTGGATCGTGTATGGCAGGATCGCCCCGGCATCCCCTCCAAGCCCCTCTTCCTCCATCCCGCCCAGTATGCAGGCCGTACCGCCGCCGAGCGCATTGCTGAGGTACGCAGTCGCCTGAAGGCACAGGGGGCCAATGCTACCATCGTGACCATGATCGACGAGCTGGCCTGGGTCTTCAACATCCGCGGCTACGACGTGGCCTACAATCCCGTAGGCGTGGGCTTCGGCTATATCGGCGCCGATGATGCCGTGCTCTTCACCCTCCCCGAGAAGGTCACCGATGAGGTGCGTGCTGACCTGACGGCCAATGGCGTGCGCATCCTTGACTACACGGCGATCGACAGCTTCGTCGCTGGCCTCGGAGCTGAGGTGCGCCTCTTGGTAGACCCCAAGCGTATCACCTACCGCCTAGCCTCCCAGATCCCTGCGCACTGCCGTCGCGTCTCGGGCGTCTCGGTCCTCACGCAGCTCAAGGCGATCAAGAACGAGACCGAGCTGTCGAACCTGCGTCGCGTCATGGCTCGCGATGGGGTAGCGCTGACGCGCTTCTTCAAGTGGCTCGAGGAGGCGCTGGCCCGTGGCGAGACCTACACCGAGCACGAGCTGGACGTGCGTCTCAATGAGTATCGTGCCCATGGCGAGCGCTTCTACGGCGACAGCTTCGCCACCATCTGCGGCTATCAGGGCAATGGCGCCATCGTGCACTACCATGCCGATCCCGAGACCTCGGCACGTGTCAAGGCCGAGGGCGTGCTGCTGCTCGACAGTGGCGGCCAGTACCTCGACGGTACGACCGACATCACCCGCACCATCGCCCTCAGCACTCCTAGCACCGAGCTGCGCACGGACTACACGCTCGTGCTGAAGGGGCACATCCAGATTGCGCTGGCGAAGTACCCCGAGGGCACGCGTGGCAGCCAGATCGACATCCTGGCGCGCAAGGCGCTCTGGGATCGTGGGCTCAACTACGGCCACGGCACGGGCCACGGCGTCGGCTACTTCCTCAACGTGCACGAGGGGCCGCAGAACATCCGTACCGAGGTCAACCCCACGGAGCTGCAGCTCGGGATGATCACCAGCAACGAGCCTGGGATCTACCGCTCGGGCAAGTACGGGATCCGCATCGAGAACCTCGTGGTCACGGAGCTGCGTGAGGAGACCGAGTTCGGCCGCTTCTTCGGCTTCGAGACGGTGACCATCTGCTTCCTGGATAACCAGCTGGTGGACAAGAGCCTGCTGACAGCCGAGGAACTGGCGTGGTACAATGCCTATCAGGAGCGTGTCTACCAGACGCTGCAGCCTCTGCTGAGTCCCGAGGAGGCCGCCTGGCTGCGCACCAAGACCGCGGCGCTCTAGCCCTTCCTCCCCTCACGGTACAAGACACGAAGCCCCTCGCTGCCTCGGCGGCGAGGGGCTTTGCGCATATCTTCGTATCTTTGCACATCCTAGCATCATAGCACACCTAGTGCGGCCTTAGAGGGATGCTAGGGGCTATCCATATGCTCAAATTCGAACTACATAAGACCTGCGCCCAGACCTCAGCACGAGCTGGCCGCATCGAGACAGACCACGGAGAGATCCTTACGCCTATCTTCATGCCCGTCGGCACCGTCGGCTCTGTGAAGGCCGTCCACATGACGGAGCTCCGCGAGGACATCCAGGCACAGATCATCCTGGGGAATACCTATCACCTCTACCTGCGTCCCGGGCTCGAGACGCTGCGTGAGGCTGGGGGACTGCATAAGTTCAACAGCTGGTCGGGCTCCATCCTCACCGACAGCGGAGGCTATCAGGTCTTCAGCCTCGCGCATCGCCGCAAGATCACGGAGGAGGGCGTGACCTTCCGCTCGCACATCGACGGCTCGCGCCACCTCTTCACCCCCGAGCGGGTGATGGACATCGAGCGCGTCATCGGGGCGGATATCATCATGGCCTTCGACGAGTGCTGCCCAGGGGACGCCGACTACCGCTACGCGCGTCAGTCGCTGGAGCTGACGGAGCGCTGGCTACGGCGCTGCGTGCAGCGTGTCGAGGAGACCGACCCCCTCTACGGCTACCACCAGAGCCTCTTCCCCATCGTGCAGGGCTGCGTCTACCCCGAGCTGCGCACGCGGGCGGCAGAGTTCGTCGCTAGCCTCGGCGCTGAGGGGAATGCCATCGGCGGGCTCGCTGTCGGTGAGCCCACGGAGAAGATGTACGAGATGGTCGAGCTGACCAATAGCATACTCCCCAAGGATCGGCCCCGCTACCTGATGGGCGTGGGGACGCCGATCAATCTGCTGGAGAACATCGCCCGCGGGGTGGACATGTTCGACTGCATCATGCCCACGCGCAACGGGCGCAACGGCCAGCTCTTCACCAGCCGCGGTACGATCAACATCCGCAATGCTAAGTGGGCACGCGAGTTCTCCCCCATTGACGAGGAGGGCTGGTCCTTCGTGGACAGCCAGTACAGCCTGGCCTATCTGCACCACCTGATCCGTGCCGACGAGATCCTCGGCCTGCAGATCGCCTCGATCCACAACCTCGCCTTCTACCTCCGCCTCGTGCGTGAGGCCCGCCGTCATATCCTCGAGGGGGATTTCCTCCCCTGGAAGGAGCAGATGGTGCGTCAGATGAACCACCGCCTCTAGGGGTGGAAGGCTCCCTGCTAGCTCAGTCCCCACGATGAAGCCCCACGACGAAGTTCCCGAGGAGCAGCCCAGCCTCCAGCCCGGCAACAGCCCAGAGCCCGCCGCTGAGGAGGCCCAGCCCGCCGCACCCAAGAAGGCATACCGCCCCTGGCTCGGCCGCACGGACCGCTACCTCATCCGTACCTTCCTCTCCACTTATATCCTCTCCATCGCGCTCATCCTATCGATTGCGGTGGTCTTCGACGTCAATGAGAAGATCTCGGACTTCCTCAAGCCTGAGGTGCCGCTCTACAAGATCGTCTTCCACTACTACCTGAACTTCATTCCCTTCTATGCGAATATGTTCAGCCCCCTCTTCGTCTTCATCTCCGTCATCTTCTTTACCTCCAACATGGCGGCCAATACGGAGATCGTGGCGATGCTGGCTAGTGGGATGAGCTTCCGCCGCCTGCTCCGGCCCTACATGGTCTCGGCTGCGGTGATCGCGCTGGCGACCTATGTGCTCAATGGCTTCATCATCCCCTCGGGTAATGAGGTGCGTCTGGCCTTCGAGCAGGAGTACATCAAGAGCCGCTCCGCTAAGTACACGAGCAACATCCAGATCGCCATCGACAAGGACGTCTACCTCTATATCAACAGCTACGAGAGCCAGAGCCAGGTGGCCTATTCGCTAGCCGTCGACGAGTTCAAGGGGCAGAAGCTCGTCTCCCGCCTCACGGCCGAGGAGGCCTCCTACTCGGGTGGGGACAGCTGGCACATGCCCTCCTTCCATATCCGCCGCTTCCCAGGGCTGAAGGCCATCGACACCGTGGGCTACGACCTCGATACCAACCTCAGGATACGCCCCACGGACTTCCTCGTCAACGATAAGGACGCGCTGAAGATGCGCAACGACCAGATCTCGCGCTATGTGGAGCGCCAGCGCGAGCGCGGGGCGAGCAATACGCGCATCTTCGAGCTCGAGCTGCACAAGCGCTATGCGGCTATCTTCTCAGCCTTCATCCTCACCTTCATCGGCGCCGTCCTCTCGGCTAAGAAGATGAAGAACGGCCTCGGGATCAACCTCGTCATCGGCTTCGCGCTCTGCTTCGGCTACATTCTCTTGACGACGCTGACGGGGCAGTTCGCCACTGTGGGCATCATGGCGCCCTGGCTGGCAGCCTGGCTCCCCAATATCCTCTTCGTCTTCATCTCCTTCTCCCTCTGGCGCAAGGCTCCACAGTAACGACCCTTTACCCCTATGGCAACGAAACCCAAAGCACCGCGCAGTGTGCAGATACAGAATAAGCGCGCCACCTTCGACTACGAGCTGCTCGACCTCTACACGGCGGGCATCGTCCTCGTCGGGACGGAGATCAAGTCCCTACGCCTCGGTAAGGCCAGCCTCGTAGACTCCTTCTGCCACTTCCATGGCGGCGAGCTCTGGCTGCACAATGCGAATATCAGCGAGTACTTCTACGGCTCGTACAACAACCATGCGGCGCGGCGCGACCGCAAGCTGCTGCTCAACAAGAAGGAGCTGCGCAAGCTCGCCGACTACGCCCAGACGCCTGGCGTCACCATCATCGCTACGAAGATCTTCATCAATGAGCGAGGCCTGGCGAAGGTCGTCATAGCCCCTGCCCGCGGTAAGAAGCTCTACGACAAGCGTGCCTCGCTGCGAGAGAAGGACGACCGCCGCGAGATGGACCGCGCCATGAAGCGCTAGTGCTCCTGCCTCGCGCACAGCTAGAAGGCCCTCGCCTCACAGCTGCTCCACTAGGGAGTAGGCTGTGAGGCGAGGGCCTTTCTGTATCCTTCCTTCCCGCTGTGAGGACCAGGGGAGGGCTGCTGTAGATACGAGCGTGGTGATGTGGGAGCTGTGCCTAGAGGCTAGGATGGGAGTGGCTAAGGTGAGGGCCTAGCGACGCCCTGCCTTGGTGCTCTTAGCCTTGGGTGGGAGGTAGCGGAGGCTATCGGGGACGGAGAGCTGGCGGCGCAGCTGCTGCAGTTCGTCCTCGAGGCACTGACGGAGGGCAGCGCGCTCCTCGGGGCTCTTCGCCCGCTCGAGGAGGAGCGGGTCGTGGTCGGCCTTGATGATCTCTCCGCGGTAGAGGCCGAGGGTGAAGTAATCCTCTAGCGTCCCCGCATCGGGGCTACCCCCCGGCATCAGTGCCGTGGGGCGCTGGCGAAGGTAAGGGACGAGCTCGCTGTAGCGCAGCCAGAAGAGCGGCATCGGCGCCGTCCCGTAGTCGCCCATAGTCTCGAGGATGGGGCAGAGCAGCTCTACCTCGCGTCGGTAGCTCGTCGTGGCGCGGTCGAGGCTGTGCTGCTCCTTGAGGTAATAGCTGCGTACCTGGCTCGTGGGGAGGTCGGCAGGGAGCACCTGGTAGCGGGGCTTCCCTCCAGCGGCGACCTCGGTATAGGGGATGCGGAAGCGCTCGAGGAAGTCCCGCGGCTCGAGTACGTGGGCAGCGTCGAGGCGCTCACGGCCCGTGCCGTAGGTGTAGCCCTTGATCTTGCCCTCGAGGTAAAGCTGGATGATGAGGTCGAAGAGGCTCTGCCCGTCCTCGCCCTCCGCATAGAGGGGCGTATTGGCCGGCTGGGTGAGCTCCAGCTGGCGGTAGATCCCTCGGCGCCAGGCAAGGCCTGTAGCGGGTCGCGCGCTCGTGGACTGCTGCGCCCCAAGGCTTGGGGGGAGGGCACGCTGAGGCTGGGCTGCAGGCTGCTTGCGTAGCTCGGGACTGCGGCCTGTGGGCTGCTGTGCAGAGAGTCCTAGGGGGGCAAGGCTAGCGAGTATCGTGAGGAGTAGGAGGGATTTCATAGGCTAGGGGAGGGCTATTAGTGGAGGATCAGCTCCAGCGAGGGGAGGCGTCGGTCGAGGCCATCGGGACCGCGGGCGATGATCTCGCTGATGTAGAGACGGCGCCCGCGTGGCGTCTCGCGGATGAGCTGTAGCTGGCGCTCGCTGAAGCGGCTGCCGCTGCTCACCTCGGGGAGGGCATTGCCCAGCGCGTCGAAGGCGATGAGCTGGAAGCGCTCGACGCTGTAGCGGACGTCGAGGAGGACATCGTCCAGCGCGGCCTGCACCTGAGCCGCCGCGAGCAGAGCGCTGCGGCTGATGCGCCCGCCACGGAAGCGCTGATCCCCGAGCTGGAGGTAGGGAAGCGGGTCGGGCAGGGGGCGTATCCTGAGGCTGCGCTCGCCTAGGGGGCGCAGCCCACCGTCGGGGAGGCGCTGCGCGATCGCGAGGCGAAGCTCCTCCGCCCCGAGCGTAGGCCGCGCACTCCAGCGTCCTGCCCCCAGCGGGCGGAGCGTCCCGCCGCTCCTAGCGGTGAGCACGAGGGACTCGGCACTGAGCCCTGCGGCGGCGAGCTCTAGGGGATTGTCTATGCCCGCGTAGACGACCTGTGTGAGGGTGGGGGAGAGGCTAAGCTGCGGGGCGAGTACCTCGTAGTCGGTGTGCCAGGGGAGCTGCTCGCGGCGGCCGTCGGGGTGGGTCACGAGGACCCGCCCCGCGAGCTGGATACGGCCTGTGCGCGAGGTCGGAAGGCTGAGGGTGCCCGCAGCGTCGAGTGGGGTAGCTGTTGTCCCCAGCTGTAGCTCGGGGTGTAGGCTGCTGTCTCTGAGGGCGAGGACAAGCCGCCCTCGGGTAGGGACGCCCGTGATGATGGGGCCTTGAGGGGGGAGGATGAGCGCCTCGAGCTGCGGCCTCGTGTAGGGCTGGGCGGCGGGCTGCGACGTCTGTGCCCCCTGCTTTGCGGCCTCGGACTGTTCCTCGGCCTTGGCGGGCTGCTTCTCCTTCCGCGGCGAGACCTTCATCGCCAGAAGTGCGATGAAGACCAGGTACATGAGGTTGATCATGCGCTGCCTATAGGGATGGCTGCCGCCGAGGATCATAGCTGGGGAGCTGAGGGATGGGACTAGGGGATGCGGGGAGAGGCGTGAGGGAGGAGAGCTAAGGCGCGTGCGTGCGGCTAAGGCTTCGGGATGCCTGCACTCACCGAGAGGCTGTGGATCATGCGGGCATAGAGCTCGTTGAGCTGGATGAGCTGGGCGACGAGCCGCTCATTCTGCCGCTGGAATTCGCTGCTCCCCTGTAGGCTGGTCTCGTAGACGAGGCGTAGCTGCTGCACGCGCTCGGTGAGCTGCTTCAGCTCCTCCTGGTAGCCTGCGGGGCTGAGGCTGCTGCCAAGCCCTTCGCCCTCAGGGCGGCTCGTGTGAAGGCTGGGCGAAGTGGCTAGCTGCTGGCTCAGCTGCTCGATACTCTTGCTTAGGGCCTCGAGGCTCTGCTGCAGCTGGGCGCTTGCGAAGGAGGGCTCGCTAGCGCCAGCCTTGGAGCTGGTAGTCTCTGCCTGCTCGGGACTATCGAAGCCCGAGAGGATGAAGATGAGGCACTCGGTGAGCATGCTCACCAGCAGCAGTCCATCGGCGTAGGGGAGCTCGAGGATCTTGAAGAGCGCGCCGAGGATCACCAGCGCAGCGCCCCAGGAATAGCTGCGGTGCAGCAGGAGCTGGCCGCGGGGCGAGGTGAGCCAGCGGCTAAGACGAGATCCGCGAGGGCTGGGCTGTGGGCTGAGGGACATGGCAGAGGCTTATTTGCCGAAGGTGATGGCGGAGCGCACGCAGCGGAAGCCTATGTAGGCATGCTGGGCGGTCTGTGCTGCGGGACTGCGGTCGCTCGATTGGATGAAGCGCGCGATATCCTTCCACGAGCCGCCCTTGAGCACCTTGAGCGTGCGCTCCAGCGGGTCGCTGTAGCTCACGCTGCGGCGTAGCTCGGGGTTGACGTCGCTGGTCTGTAGGAGGCCCGAGGCGCTCCAGCTGGTGCTCGTCCACTCGGCGACGTTGCCCGCCATGTCGTAGAGGCCGAAGGCGTTGGGCGCGTAGGAGGCCACAGGCGCGGTGATGAGGTGACGGTCGGCGGTGTAGTCGCCCTCGCCAGGCTTGAAGTTGCCCACGAAGCAGACCTTACCCTTGGCTTGGCGCACGCCATGCTTGCCCCACTCCTTGTCGAGCTGGGCGGCGTATTCCCATTCGGCCTCCGTCGGTAGTCGATACTCCTCGAGCGTCTGCCCCTCGGGGAGGCGCAGCGTGCGTAGCGTCATCGCAGTACGCCAGGCACAGTAGGCTGTAGCCTGCTCCCAGCTGACGCCTACCACGGGGTACTGATCGTAGCCCGCGTGCTCGAAGTACTTCTTGCTGTAGCCCTCATTGCGTGCCTCGGGGAAGTCCTTGACCCAGACAGTCTCGTCCGGCAGCACGGGGATGATGTAGGTGCTGACGAAGTCGTATTCGCTGCTGAGGGGGCGTGTCAGCGTCTCGCGCACGATACGTCCTGAGGCATCGAGGTAGGCCGTATCCTTGCTGATGATGGGGCGCTCCGTAGGGTTGCGGTCCCAGGCGGTGTGCGTCTGGGCGCGGTGCAGTCGGTCGCGGTAGAGGGTGGCGGCGTGGCGGTCGTAGCGCTCATAGCGGTAGTTGAGCTGCCGCGGGTCGAGGCGGCGCTCGCCCGTCACGGGGTCGGTATAGTAGAGGCTACGCAGGGCGCGTAGCTCCTCCTCCGTGGCTCGGCGCTCGCTGGGCAGCGGGCGCGACCAGTCCAGATGCGGCCGTACGGGCTCGCCATAGCGATCCTCAGTGATCCGATAGCGCTCGTCTCCGCCGTAGGCAGGGTCCGCCAGGCGCTCGCGCAGGATGGAGTCACGTACCCAGTGGACGAACTCGCGGTAGGCGGCATTGGTCACCTCAGTGCGGTCCATCCAGAAGGCCTCCACCGAGATGCCTCGGCTCTGCGCCGGTTCGCCCCAGAGGCTGTCGGCCTCGGCGCGTCCCATCAATACGTGCCCTCGGGGAATGAGGAGCATCCCTGCGGGTGCGGGCTCACTCCAGGAGACGAGCTGGGCGCGCCCCTCAGAGGGGCGGCTGGCACTGGGGCTGAGGGAGCCGCAGGCCCCGAGTAGGAGCGCTAGCGTGAGGCCGGCGGCGGGGAGAAGGCTTGCTGATCGCTTCATCGTCGATGACTGCAGTAATGAGTAGGAGCAGGATACGGAGCCCTAGCTCTAGGGATCCTAGAGGGCGTCCGTAGCCTGCTCCTAAGAGATAGGGAGCGAGCGGAGTCTAGTATTCCTCTTCGTCGAAGAAGAAGTCTTCCTTGCTCGGGTAGTCAGGCCAGATGTCCTCGATGGACTCGTAGAGCTCGCCCTCGTCCTCCATCTCCTGGAGGTTCTCGATGACCTCGATGGGTGCGCCAGAGCGCTGGGCGTAGTCTATGAGTTCGTCACGGCTGGCAGGCCACGGTGCGTCCTCTAGCTTGGAGGCTAGTTCTAGGGTCCAGTACATTTGTTGCTGTCGTTTTGTGGATTAAGTCTTCTTGTCTTGATAATATGTAGCTGCAAAAGTACTATTTATTCCTTATTCGACCTAAAGCTAAGGAAAAGGCCACGCACAGCTCTCGCCCGCCTCGGCCTCCGCTCCGCGCTTCAGGCCGTCCTCATGGGCTCCGTATGCCTGCTCTTTATAGCCTCGTGCGCGGGCGTCCTTTGCTTGGCAGGGTCGTGACTCTAGTTTAAGGTGGTGCCAGCCGCGTGTCTTGGTCTAGCTCGGGGATAATACGCATGAAGCTAAGCCCTAAGGCGGATCGGGCTGAGGGATAGCAGTGAGGGAGCTGAGGGACACCTGTCAGAGCCGTGAGGGATATCGGTCAGCGAGCTGAGGGCTAAGGGGGAGCGCGGGAAGACTTTGCTGGGGGTGCCTTTGGGGGCTGCTTGGTCGAGGTTCGGAGGCGGGAGCTGGGGTAAGGTAGGGAAAGTCCTAGCACGCGGTGGAAGAGGGTTTGAGGCGGCGCAAGCGGGGTGCTGGCTTCAGGATAAGCCGAACTTGCAGAAGGGAGAAAAAGACAGCGCCCCCAGTCTCCGCTCAGGGAGGCTGGGGGCGCTGCGTGCTTGGAAGGCTCGGCGCTCACCCTTTAGTAAGGGGGCTGTGCTTGCCCTAGGGCTAGAGGGAGATGCCCGCCGTGAAGAGGAGGGAGCTATTGGCGCCGCTCGTGCTTGGGGCTAGGTAGGCGCCGTCGAGCTGGAAGCGGCGGCCGTGGTAGCCCAGGCCGAGGCTGAAGCCCTGCAGGCCGTTCGTGTCGTACTGATAGCCTACGCGGGCGGCGAGCATACGGCGGAAGCTGTATTCGCCGCCGAAGTGCAGGGCTACCGAGGAGCTATTGACGGGGTAGGTGAAGACGTCGGCGCCCGCACTGAGGCTTAGGCGGTGCTCCGCGCTGAGGCCGTAGTGCAGTTCGCCCCCCGCACCGACGAAGACGGGAGCGTAGAGCTCGCGGCGCTCGTGCTTGGCATACTTGAAGCCCAGGCTCATGTTCTGTGCCTTTGCCCCGATGAGGTAGCTGAAGCCTTGGCTCGGCTCTTCGGCGTGGCTGCGGTAGAAGGCGCCGAGGCCGAAGGTGGCTGTGCTGGCGGAGTGGTCGCCGAGCTCGCTCTGCACGTAGCCTGCGGTGGCGTAGGCCGAGAGGCGCCCCAGACGCAGGGCGTAGCCTAGGTCGAGGCTGTAGTCATAGGGAGAGAGCGTGCCCTTACTCTGCTCCTGGCCGTTCACCACCTCGTACTGGAGACCGCCGAGGTAGCGGAAGCCAGCGAAGAGGCCGTGACGCTCCCCGAGGCGCAGCCCCGCCGTAGCCTGATAGAGCTGCAGCGAGCCTTCGGCGCCCTCGAGCTTGCCCATGAGGCGAGCCGAGGCACTGCCGCGGAACTGGGAGGAGCCGTAGAGGAGGCTGGTGGGATTGGTGTAGAGGAGCGAGCTGCTGGCCTCGCCGTAGTGGCTACCGCCGAGGGCGGCACTACGAGCGTCCGTGCTGAGCTCGAGCAGCGGCAGGGTACGCACCTGCTTGACCTTCTGTGCCGTCAGCGGCAGAGCAGTGAGGCCGAGGAGCGCTCCGAGGAGGAGACGCTTGGTAGGGATAATCATGCTGTGAGGGAAGGCTTAGTTCTTGACGAAGGCCTGCGTGTACTTGCCCTTGGCGGTGCGTACGTGCAGGGTGTAGCTGCCTGGGGTGAGGCGACGCGTGAGGATGCGGATGGCGCCGCTGCCCTTGGTCTGGAAGGTCTTCTCCAGCACCTGGACGCCGAGGAGGCTCCGTAGCTCTACCTGTGCCTCATTGATCGTGGGGTCGAGGGCGATATTGAGCTCCGTCGTCGCGGGGAGTGGGTAGACCGAGTAGACGATGGCCTCGGTGTCGCTCACGACACGTAGGGGCAGGGTCGTCGTGATGGGCTGGCTGATGCCGTCTGAGACCTCGAGGATGACGCTCGTCACGCCCTTCTGCTTGCCGTGGATCGTCAGGCGTCCCTCGGGCGAGATGCTGGCGGAGGCGACCTTGCCGTCGGCGCTGTGTGCCTTGAAGCTCAGGGGGCTCTCCTTATCGTAGCTGAGTGCCGTCGTCACGTCGAGGCTGCGGGACTTACTCAGCCCTACGATCTGGCTGCCGAGGGAGGCGCTGAAGGTCGGGGCATGGTACTCGTAGACCTCGAAGGGGATACGTAGCTCGCTCTTGGCCCCCAGCTCATCCACCGCCGTCAGCAGCAGCTCGTGCTTGCCTAGGGGGGCTATGGCGCGCAGGGTGAAGGTCACCAGATCGCCCTCCTGCTGGTAGCTGACACCGCGCTGCTCACCGCTGAGCTGGATGCTCACCTTCTGATGGTCGGGGTCGGTGACCTGCACGTGGAAGGTGCGCCTCTCTAGGGCAGAGACGCGGAGCGGGCGCTCGGGGGTAAACTTGATGGAGGGAGGGGTGTTCTTCTTCGTCTTGAAGCGGGCGAAGCTCAGGCCTGAGCTCTGACCCCAGCGGTCTATGGCCTCGACCGCTACGTGGTATTCGGTGTCCTCCTTCAGCCCTGCGACGGGGTAGAAGACCTTGCTGCCTGCCTCGATGCCCGCAGCATTGATCTCGCTCACTAGGTGGCTCGTGGCGTTGGCCACCGTGAGCTGCTGGTCGGCGAAGTAGACCTTATAGGAGCTAGCCACACGGTCGTCCTCGTCGCGTACAGCCTCCCAGGAGAGGTCGGCCGTGGAGAAGGAGATGTGCTCGGCCTGGATAGCGGAGACGCGCTGCGGAGCCTTGTGCTGGTTGGTCGCGAAGACGGCCGAGGCATCGATGTAGCCACGGCCAAGACGGCGGGCATACTTGGGGTTGGCAGCGTCGATGTTCTTGAACTTCAGTGATCCCAGCAGGCGCTCCTTGCACTGCTCGGCCGTGAAGCCTGGCCCGCCGAAGTGCGAGACGATGAGCGCTGCAATGCCTGAGACGTGGGGGCAAGCCATGGATGTACCCTGCATGTAGCCGTACTCCTTGCCCGTGATCTGCTTGGAGAGCGTGCTGAGGACTTGTCCGTTGGGGAAGTTGAGGTCCCCCCCTGGGGCCATGATGTCGACCCAGTCACCGCGGTTGCTGTAGTAGGCCGCAGTCCAGTTGGGCGCCATCGAGGAGACGGCGATGATAGCATCGTAGGCTGCGGGGTAGGAGTAGTAGTCCATCCCATCATTGCCCGCGGCGAAGATCACGACGCCCCCCTTCATCGGGGACTCGGGGAGCTGATTGCCGTCATCATCGCAGCCCGCGTACTTGATGAAGTAGTCCACGGCGTCCTGAATGACCTTGGGGATGGCGGTGATCTGTGCCTTGTAGGGGTAGCCCCAGGAGTTCTGGCTGATCACTGCACCGTTGTTGGCGCCGTAGACGATGGCTGCGGGCGAGTCGCCGTTCTCCTTCTCGGCGCCGAAGATCTGGCAGCTCATGATGCGCACGCCAGAGCCTGGCGTACCGTTGCCCCCAGCGATGCCCGAGACGCCGATGCCGTTGCCCGTGCGGGCAGCGACCGTCCCCGCTACGTGCGTGCCGTGGGACTCTTTGTCTGGGTAGATGGTGGCATCGTCCTTGATGAAGTTGTAGCCGTGGATGTCATCGATGTATCCGTTCTGGTCATCGTCGACCCCTGGCTTGCCGTTCTTTTCCTCTTCGTTGACGTAAAGGTTGTCCACGAGGTCGGGGTGGGTCAGGTCTATCCCTCCGTCGACGATAGAGACGATGACCTTGGGCTTGCCCGTCTCGACCTTCCAGGCCTTGAAGAGGTCGATGTCTGCCCCTGCGATGGAGCCGTGGTACTTCCCTACATTATGATAGTGCCACTGGTCAGAGAGGAGCGGGTCATTGTAGGGCATGTCGTCGGCCGAGGCACGTCGGGCTACGGGCAGATCCGTGGGGATAGCCTTGCCCGCGGGACGTGTCATAGGGTATACGGGCTCGGTGTACTCGATCTCGGGCACGGCGCTGAGCGTGCGCATGGCACTGCGTAGCTCCTGCTTCTGGTCGAAGTGCACGACGTACCAGCGGTCTAGCCCCGCACGGCGCATACGCTTCTCGAAGCGTGGGTCTATGGGGAAGACGGGCTGTAGGGTCTCCGTGGAGATGCTACGCAGGCTGCGTGCCATCTGCTCGGGGAGCGCCTGCAGGGCACGGGCGCTACTGGCTGCGGTCTGCTGGAAGGCAAAGTCGCGGAAGAGGCGCTGCGAGCCCTGACGGACGCGGATATAGAGCTTGCCAGGCTCGGCGCCCGCTGTGGGTAGGCCGCTCGTGGCGGTGCTGCCATTGGGGGCAGCGAGCTGCTCGGGCTGCGGCGCCTGGGCTGTCTGAGGGGTATCAAGCTCACGCTGGCAGGCCCCTAGGCTGAGGAGCGAGAGTAGCGTGAGGCTAAGGAATGCTTTGTTCATCTGTTACCGACTGATTGGAGGGTACAAGGCGATGCAGAGCCAGGGCCGCGCTAGAGGAGCGCGGCCTGGATCTGAAGGACGTACTTGACCCCGTCGAGGGTGGTGATGGAGGCGAAGAGGGCCGTCTTCTTGCTGCTGTTGTAGAAGAACTGCTGCCCTCCCTGGAGGCGGTACTGGTACTTGTAGCCTGCATCGCTGAGCAGCTTGGTGAACTCCTGCGTCAGGTGGTACTCGCCGAAGTCATCAAGGTAGAAGCCTAGGCTCGTCTGCTCGTAGAGTCCCTGCACGGCCGTGATGTGGTCGATGTGGGGGTCGCCTGCGGGGATGTCACCGCCTGCTGCGTAGAAGAAGTAGCCGCGGACGAACTCGCCGTCGATGCTCTGCTTGACGTAGTAGCGGTCATAGATGGCGACGCCGAGATTCTTGTCCAGCGTGCTCTGCAGGCCACCTTCGTAGGTAGCGATCTCGCTGCGTGCTGCTCCGAGGATATTCATCTTGCGGTTCCCGAGGCGGGTGAGCTGCAGCTGCATCGGGAGTGTCTTGAAGGTGGCGTAGCTCTGGCGCTGCGTGCTCAGGTACTGGAAGGTGAGGGTGACAGCAGTGGGCGTGTAGACTACCTGCAGGGCGTAGGAGCCCTTGTCCTTGCTGTAGACTTCGATCAGGATGTTGTCCTGCTTCTTCTCGCCCTGCTTCGTGAAGCCCTGGGCGCTGAGGTAGCTGGCGAAGGCCGCATTACCCTTGTAGAGCTCGGGGTGCTGGCTCGTGATGGTGGCCGTGTAGTAGCTGTGCTGGTGCTTGGTCTGGAAGCTGTAGTCGATGGAGGCGATCTGCGGATTGGTCGAGAGGAAGTGGTAGACCGTGCGCCCCTGCTGCTGATCCGTCGCGACGCTGGCGAGGACACTCCCGCGCGCGCGTTCATAATTAAGTATCTGGTGTAGGGGGGCGGGGTAGATCTCTAGGGGAAGGTAGTAGGATAGGGTACCCTGCTGGACGACCTCTAGCTCACGTAGACTCTTGCCGAGGCTGAGGTTGATCTTGGCCGAGCGGGCAGCCTGCTCCTTGTTGGGGCTCGCCTGGAGGACGAGCTTGGTGGGGCTCACCTCGAGGATGCTCAGCCAGTTGCTCGCGGTGGCGAGCTCGGCCTTGATGGCCTCGCCGTTGCTGGTGAGGAGAATGGTGCGCGTGCCGCCCTCCTGGGGGAGCTCTATGCGGTTGAGCTCGGCTGTCAGTGTCGCCTCAGCGGCAGCCTGCTTGACCAGCACGCGGCGCTGCTGTCCGCCCGAGCTGATGGCGATGACGCCCGTGCGCTCGCGTGCCTCGGTATTGGCCTTGACCTTGACCTTGAGCTGCGATCCGCTCTGCTCGAGGGTGAACCAAGAGAATTCCTGTGGGGAGAGGTAGGACCAGCTCTCGGCGCTCGTCTGTACGGAGATGCTCTGCTCGGAGGCTGTGCTGGCGAAGCTGAGCGTCGTGGTCGAGACGGTGAGGCTGGTCTCCTCGAGTTCGGTCTGCGCCTTGCAGCTGGGGAGGGCAGGGAGTAGTGCTAGCAGTAGGGCTAGCGTACAGTGGTAGATGCCACGTTTCATAGGGTGTATATGTAATTAAGAGAAAGGTTGTCGCGTGTGGGTGGGCGAGCTCTGCTGAGTGTGGTATGTATGTGCGTTCCTTGGGGTGCTGCAGTGGGGGGAGACTCTCCCCTCGCTACAGCTCAGCAAAGGTAGCAAAAAAGCTAGACGCCCCCAGCATCCATCGGCGGATGCTGGGGGCGTCTGGCTCATGAGCTACGCTAGGGGCGAGCCCGAGGCGGGAGGACTAGGCCTTGACTGCTGCCTTGGCGCTGCGGCGCTTGAGCAGCTCGTAGGCGATCGGCGTAGCGACGAAGAGCGTGCAGTAGGTACCGAAGACGATCCCGAGGAGGATGGTGAAGGTGAAGCTACGCATCGAGGCACCACCGAAGCCGAAGACGATGATCATCACGAGGAAGGTCGTGAAGGAGGTATTCAGCGTACGGGAGAGCGTCGAGTTCAGCGCGCCGTTGATCACCTCGAAGCGCTCTGCCTGCGGACGCAGACCCAGCTCCTCGCGGATACGGTCGAAGACGATCACCACGTCATTGATCGCATAGCCGATGACGGCCAGTAGGGCGGCGATGAAGTTCTGGTCTACCTCCATGGTGAAGGGCATTACCTTCCACAGCAGCGCGTACACAGCGATGATGAGCAGCGTCGTGACCGTGACCGAGGCGAAGGCCCCAATCGAGAAGGCTACGTTGCGGAAGCGGATCAGGATGTACACGGCCATGAAGAGCAGCGCGAGGCAGACGGCGATGATGGCACCCTGCGTGATGTCGGAGGACATGCTAGCGCTGACCTTCTGCGAGCTGACGATGTACTCGGTGGCGAAGTCTGCCTGGCTGGGCTTGACCTTATAGAAGCCGTTGAGCCCTTCGTAGAGCTTGGATACGAGCTCCTGCTCTACCTGGTCGCCCGAGTTCTCGATGAGGTAGTTCGTCGAGACGCGTACCTCGTTGCCCTCGGTACCAATGGCGGTGAGGACGAGCTTACCGTCGAGGACGGGAGCCAGACGCTCACGGACCTGCTGGTTGTCTACCTTCTGGTCGAACTTGATGATGTAGTTACGTCCGCCCGAGAACTCGATCCCCTGATTGAGCCCTACGCTGAAGTAGCCGATGAGCCCAGCGATGAGCAGCACTGCAGGCAGGATGTAGCCCTTGATGCGTGCCCCGAGGAAGTTGAACTTGGGGTCGACCAGCAGATTGCGCGTCATGGCTGTCGTGTAGGTCACCTTGTCCAGCTTGTGGTGCTTATCCAGCGCCTCGAAGGCCATACGCGTGAGGAAGACCGCCGTGATGAAGGAGGCTACCAGGCCGATGATGAGCGTCGTGGCGAAGCCGCGGATGGGGCCCGAGCCGAAGTAGAAGAGGACTACGCCCGTGATGATGGACGTGAGGTTGGAGTCGAAGATAGCGCTGAAGGCATTGCCATAGCCGTCGGCGATGGCGCGCGTCATGCCCTTGCCCTTGCGTAGCTCCTCCTTGATGCGCTCGTTGATGAGCACGTTGGCGTCCACCGCCATCCCGAGGGTCAGGACAAGACCGGCAATCCCCGAGAGGGTCAGGACGGCGTTGAAGGAAGCCAGGATCCCGAGGGTGAAGAAGCTATTGACGACGAGGGCGAGGTTGGCGATCATCCCGGGGATGAAGCCATAGGCCAGGCACATGTAGACCATCAGCAGTACCAGAGCGATGGCGAAGGAGATGATCCCAGCCTGGATGGAGGCACGACCGAGGGTAGGCCCTACGACGTTCTCCTGCTCGATGACGATGGTGGTCTCCATCTTGCCCGAGTTCAGCACGTTCGCCAGGTCGGTTGCCTCCTCGATGGTGAAGTTCCCCGAGATGGAGGACTGCCCGCCCGTGATCTCGTCACGGATGCTGGGGGCGGAGTAGACGACACCGTCGAGGACGATGGCGATGCAGCGGTACTTATTCTCCTTCGTGAGGCGTGCCCAGATCTGAGCGCCCTCCTGGTTCATCGTCATGGAGACGTGGGGCTGAGCGCTGCCGATCTGCTGGTGGTCTACGTCGGCCTTAGCGCTGACGACGACATCCCCCGAGAGGTCGGGCTTGCCGCTGCGGTTGGTGCGGATAGCGTAGAGCTCGTAGAGGCTGGTAGCCTTACCCGTCGTGGGGTCTTCGATAGCCTTAGCACCCCACATGAGCTTGAGGTCCTCGGGTAGGAGCTTGTGCTCTGTCGCCAGGGCCAGCAGGGAGTCGATCTTGCTGCGGTCGCGGTCGTTGGCGATAGCGACAGTAGCGCCACCACGGCCACCGATCTGCAGGTACTTGGCCAGCGTGTCGATGTGGGCAGGTACAGCAGCGGCCAGTGCCGTAGCTACATGCTGGCGCGTGGAGTCAGCGGCGAGGCTGTCGGCGGGGGCTGCAGCAGGTGCGGGAGCACCGAGGGCTAGTAGGCGATCGCTCAGACCCATTAGGTCGTTGCCCACCTCCTCGATGGTGTAGGTGCGCCAGAACTGGAGGTTGGCGCTGCGCTGCAGGAGCTCGCGTACACGCTCGGGCTCCTTGACCCCAGGGAGCTCGACGAGGATGCGGCCCTGGCCCTCGAGGCGCTGCAGGTTGGGCGCTACGACCCCGAAGCGGTCGATACGTACACGTAGGACGTTGAACGAGGCCTCGACAGCACTGTTGTACTTCTCCTTGAGCAGCTCGATGACCTTAGCCTCGCTCGTGGAGGGGTTGATCTGATCGCGTAGGTCGCCCGAGCCGAAGAGGACGGCGAGGTTAGCCCCGGGGCTGAGTCGCTTGTACTCAGTGACGAATTGGTCGATGTAGTTGCTCTGTGAGGGACTCTTGGAGGCAGCATCGAGTGCCTTCGCGAAGTTGGGGTCCTCTGGATTACCAGCGAGATTCTTCACTAGATCGGCAGCGTTGAGCTTGAGGATGACGTTCATCCCGCCCTTGAGGTCAAGCCCAAGACCGATCTGCTGCTGACGCACCTCCTTGAGGGTGTAGCCGAAGTAGACCTTCTCGTTGGCCATCGAGTCGAGGTAGGCCTTGCCCGCAGCCTCACCCATCTGCTCCGCCTTTTTGTCGTAATGGTTCGTTACGAAGGAGAAGGATAGGTAGAAGGCACAGATCAAAGCCAAGCTCGCTGTGACGAAGGTCACAAATCCTTTGTTTTGCATCGTGTCTGTTTACTTATATAATTGTTATCTGATTCCTTTGGGTCCTGTGCGGATAGGGGTATAACGCCCACAAAAATAGCCGTTTTCTACGTAATATCCCACTGCCAGCCTCCTCCGCCTGCCCTGCTCCCGCTTGCTGAGCCTCCACACCCCCTCGGGCGAGGGGCTATATAATAATGTATAGGGAGCGGCTCCGAGCGGCCTCCGAAGGTACCTCCTCCAGCTACTGCGCTTGCTTCGCGACTGCCGCTCCCGCACTGCTCTCGGAGCGCTGAGGGGGTGGGGGAGTTGGGCTTCGCTGTCTACGTAGCATACCCTCGGGAAGGGGAGCATAAGGCCTCCCCGCGCCCCAACCGAGCCCTCGGCAAGGCGCGAGCTGTAGCTCAGCACGCTGCGCCTATGGGGGCGCCGAGAGTTCTTATATTACTTTTCGCCGTCCCCCTTATCCCTCAGCGCGCTGACTGATAGCCCTCAGCTCCGTTTCTTATATTACTTTTCCCGCTCCCCCTTAGCTTGCAGCTTCGTCCCTCTTGGGGCTCAGCTCGGCGCGAGGCCTCGCTGAGCGCGACCCCGAGAGGCTAGGGAGTAGGCTGCCCGCAGGCCCTCGATAGGCTCGGGTGCGGAGCATGGCCCGGGATTAGAGATATATTCTTACATTTGCAGTAGGAACAGGCGGGGGAGCGTCCCCCGCACCAACATTATTCAAAGCATCACAGATAGCTTATGAACCTTACACACATCGAACACCTCGGTATTGCTGTCAAGAGCATCGAGGCCTCCCTGCCCTACTACGAAGGTCTCCTAGGGCTGAAGTGCTATAACATTGAGGAAGTCGCTGACCAGAAGGTCAAGACGGCTTTCTTCAAGGTCGGTCAGACGAAGATCGAGCTCCTCGAGGCTACCTCGCCTGAGAGCACGATCGCTAAGTTCATCGAGAAGCGCGGCGAGGGGATCCACCATATCGCCTTCGCCGTGCCCAATACCGACGAGGCACTCCAGGAGCTGGGCGACAAGGGGGTACAGCTCATCGACAAGCAGTCGCGCAAGGGCGCTGAGGGGCTCAATATCGGCTTCCTTCACCCCAAGAGCACGCTGGGCGTCCTGACCGAGCTATGCGATAGCCGCGACGTCAAGTAAGCATCTGATGAGGATGGGATGATAGTAGTACCATACAGGCTACTGTCATCCCATCCTCGCTTGTGTCCCTCTCGCTGTCGGGGGCCTAGGCTGAGCGCCTAGAGGATCCGCGGCGGGACTTCCCATCAAACTACCTAGACAAGCAATAGTCTAAAAGCTAATCAATATGAGTGTTCAGTTAGAGAAAATCAAGGAGCTGATCCAGCTCCGTGCCCAGGCGCACCTCGGTGGCGGTCAGAAGCGAATCGACAGCCAGCATCAGAAGGGCAAGTTCACCGCACGTGAGCGTATCGCTATGCTCCTGGACGAAGGCAGCTTCGACGAGATCGATACCTTCGTCCTGCACCGCTCTACCAACTTCGGTATCGACAAGACGAAGTTCCTCGGCGACGGTGTCGTCACGGGCTCGGGTACGATCGATGGTCGTCTGGTCTATGTCTTCGCTCAGGACTTCACGGTCTTCGGCGGTGCCCTCTCTGAGATGCTCGCTTCCAAGATCTGTAAGGTCATGGAGCTGGCCATGCGCATGGGTGCCCCTGTCATCGGTCTGAATGACTCGGGTGGTGCTCGTATCCAGGAGGGGATCAACGCCCTGAGCGGCTACGGGAACATCTTCCAGAACAATATCCTGGCCTCGGGTGTCATCCCTCAGATCTCCGCTATCTTCGGTCCCTGTGCTGGGGGTGCCGTCTACTCGCCTGCTCTGACGGACTTCAACATCATGAGCAAGGGCACGAGCTACATGTTCCTCACCGGGCCTAAGGTCGTCAAGACCGTCACGGGCGAGGATGTGACGCAGGAGCAGCTCGGTGGTGCTAGTGTACACGCCTCCAAGAGTGGTGTCGCTCACTTCGCTGTCGACAACGAAGAGGAGGGGATCCGCCTCATCCGTCACCTGCTCTCCTTCATCCCTCAGAACAATATGGAGGAGGCTCCCTGCGTAGAGCCCACGGACGCTGTAGACCGCGTCGATGATGTCCTCAACACCATCATCCCCGACCAGCCCAACCGCGGCTACAACATGTATGACGTCATCGGCACGATCGTCGATAACGGTGAGTTCCTCGAGATCCACAAGGACTACGCCAAGAACATCATCATCGGCTTCGCTCGCTTCAACGGTCAGAGCGTCGGTATCGTAGCCAACCAGCCCATGGTCATGGCCGGCGCGCTGGACAGCAACGCATCGCGTAAGGCTGCCCGCTTCGTCCGCTTCTGTGACGCCTTCAACATCCCTCTGGTTACGCTCGTCGACGTCCCAGGCTTCCTCCCTGGTACGGGTCAGGAGTACAATGGGGTCATCGTCCACGGTGCTAAGCTGCTCTACGCCTACGGTGAGGCTACGGTGCCCAAGATCACCGTCACGCTGCGTAAGGCCTATGGTGGTGCCTACATCGTCATGAGCTCCAAGCACCTCCGCTCGGATGTCAACCTCGCTTGGCCCTCGGCTGAGATCGCTGTGATGGGCCCTGCAGGTGCTGTAGAGGTCATCTTCGCCAAGGAAGTAGCCGCCTCTGAGAACCCCGCCGAGGCTGCTGCACAGAAGGAAGAGGAATACCGCAAGGCCTTCGCCAACCCCTACAACGCTGCCTCCTACGGCTTCATGGATGATGTCATCGAGCCACGCAACACGCGCTTCCGCATTATCCGCGCCCTCGAGCAGCTGCGTACCAAGAAGCAGATCAATCCTGCCAAGAAGCACGACAACCTGCCTCTCTAGTCTAGCGCTGGAGACGCAGCCGTGTCCTCATTCAAGCTCTACCGCAGCATGAATACCCTACGCAGATACACACTGTCCGCTGGCCTGCTCCTCGGAGCAGCCGCCGCGGATAGCCTGTGGGCGGCCGAGACCGCCCCGCTCTCCGCGAAGGTGCAGACCCTGCAAGAGCAGGATCCTGCAGGGCTCATCATGACCCTCACGGCCGTCCTCGTCGTCTTCCTCGCCCTCACGATGCTCGTGCTGGTCTTCAAGTACCTAGGCCGCCTCTTCACCAGAGGCAAGGGTACAGCTCCCGTAGCGCAGGCTGCCGCTGGTAGCCCCGCCACTTCTGGAGCAGCGAAGCCCAGTCCAGAGGCTCTAGTGGCCATCTCGCTCGCCCTCCGCGCAGCGAGTGCGGTACCCTCGGGTGAGCTAGCTGCCGCCATAGCTATGGCACTGGCTAGCGAGCGCGAGTCCCAGCACGACCACGAGAGCTACGTCCTGACCATCCGCCGCCGACCTACGCAGTGGAATGCGCGCATCCAGGGGCTACAACGCTATAATCACTAATCGAAACCCCGCATTATGCAGCAGGAAAAGAATCTCTCCGAGGTCTTCGCCGCTATCTCCTATGCTCTGCATGAGGAGCTGGGTAAGCACAATCACGACCAAGAGTCCTACGTGCTGACCTACAAGCGTAGCAGCGTCCCCTCGGCCTGGAGCTCCAAGGCGCACACCATGCGTGTGCTGCCTACTCGATAGTACAGATATACCACACCAACAAATAACGCATCCTCATGAAAGAGTACAAGTATAAGATCAACGGCAACGACTACAGCGTAGCCATCATCGATATCGACGGTACGACCGCTGCTGTCGAAGTGAACGGGGTCTCCTACAAGGTAGACATCCTCGACGAGGGCTTCAGCGCCCCAGTGGCTCGCCCCGCAGCTAAGCCTGCCGCAGCACCCGCAGCCGCTCCGGCTGCTGCACCTGCTCCAGCTGCTGCCCCCGCGCCCCAGCCCATCGCTCCTGCCGCTGCTCCAGCACCCGCTGCTGAGCCTGCTGCACCTGCTGGTAAGGGTACGCCCGTACAGTCGCCCCTGCCTGGTGTCATCCTCGACATCAAGGTAGCTGTAGGTGACAGCGTCAAGGCAGGCCAGACCGTCGCTATCCTCGAGGCTATGAAGATGGAGAACAACATCAACGCTGAGTGCGATGGCGTCATCACGGCGATCAAGGTAGCCAAGGGGGACAACATCCTCGAAGGCTCGGACATCGTCATCATAGGCTAGTACTATGTCCTTCTGGGGCTTCTTAGTCGAGAATATGCAGACGTTCTATTCCTTCACGGGAATGGCGAATGCAACGATGGGCCACCTCATCATGATCTTGGTGGGGCTGCTCTTCATCTTCTTGGCGATTAAATACGAGTTCGAGCCCCTCCTGCTCATCCCCATTGGCTTCGGCATGCTCATCGGTAATATCCCGATGCAGCAGGGGATGCAGGTAGGTATCTACGAGGAAGGTTCGGTGCTGAATATCCTCTACCAGGGAGTACGACAGGGCTGGTATCCGCCCTTGATCTTCCTGGGGATCGGCGCCATGACCGACTTCACCGCGCTCATCTCGAACCCGAAGCTCATGCTCGTCGGGGCTGCTGCGCAGGCTGGTATCTTCGCCGCCTACATGACAGCTCTGGCACTGGGCTTTACTCCCCCAGAGGCTGGTGCTATAGGCATCATCGGCGGGGCTGATGGCCCTACGGCTATCTTCCTCTCCAACCGCCTAGCGCCCCACCTACTCGGCGCGATTGCTGTCTCGGCCTACTCCTACATGGCCCTCGTACCGGTGATCCAGCCCCCCTTCATGCGTCTACTGACGACCTCCAAGGAGCGCGTCATGCGTATGAAGCGCCCCCGCCAGGTCTCGCAGACGGAGAAGATCATCTTCCCCATCGCAGGACTGCTGCTCACCACGATGCTCGTCCCACCGGCGCTCCCTCTTCTAGGGATGCTCTTCTTCGGGAACCTGCTACGTGAGAGCGGCGTCACCAAGCGCCTGGCAGATACGGCTAAGGGGCCGCTCATCGACACCGTGACCATCCTCCTGGGGGTGACGGTCGGGGCCTCGACGCAGGCTACAGAGTTCCTCACGGGGAATTCGGTGCTGATCTTCGGACTCGGAGCCTTCTCCTTCGTCGTGGCCACCTGCTGCGGAGTCCTCTTTGTGAAGCTCTTCAACCTATTCCTCAAGCCAGAGAATAGGATCAACCCGCTTATCGGGAATGCCGGGGTCTCGGCAGTGCCCGACTCGGCGCGCATCTCGCAGACGCTGGGCCTCGAGTATGACCCGACCAACTACCTCCTCATGCACGCCATGGGGCCCAACGTAGCTGGGGTCATCGGTTCGGCCGTCGCCGCGGGTATCCTCTTGAGCTTCCTCAGCTAGACCCCAGAGATAGCATATCCTCGCCACCCCATAGGTGCACAGAGTGTCCGCCTCTCCCTTAGCCTCGGCTAGGGAGGGGCGGACGCTGTATTATAGGCTCAGCTGTAGCGCCCCTCTGTGCCCTCGCTTCGTCTGTGCCTAGCTATCCCTGAGGGAGCTAGCGGCTAGACTCCCCGCTGCTAAGCTCCTTGGGCGGGGGCGGGAAGGATGCAGCTCTTCTTTGCTTTAGTGCTAAGGAAGCTAGCGCCTTGCCCTTTCCCGAGGATCAGCCAGCGCTGAGGCTTCGGAGGCTAGGGCGGGCAGTCTCCGCGGGCGGGGAAAAGGCTTCGGCGTAAGCTCTCCGCCTTATCCCGCTTCTCCGAGGGATATCCCTCAGCCTCGTGACGGACGTCCCTCAGCGGGCTGACTGGTATCCCTCAGAGTGCCTCCGTCTATAGCCGCGCTTCGCTTGGGAGCCTAGGAGACTGGAGGAAGTGGACTTCTTCGTGATCCCGAGGGCAGAGGGCTGTGAGGCGTGGGCAAGGGATCAAGGCAACGCGACCAAGCGCTACGCTGCTTGTCCTGAGCCCTTCGGCAAAACAAAAGGCAAGGGAAAGGGGTTACTTATTCACCGCCCCAAGAACGGGACGCCTAAGAATTGGTATCGGTGCGGGCGCTGTCCGCACCACAGCATCACAAGGATATAAGGAATATGAAGTATCAGACGATTGCCCTGGCCGGGATCTTTGCGCTAGGGCTCAGCCTTGCCTCCTGCTCTGGCAGCAGCAAGGGTGAGGGAAGTGTAGCAGCTAGCGAAGCAGCTGCAGTCAGCGATGTAGCAGCGGAGTCTCTGGCGGTAGACTCTACGGCCTCGGCCCTTTCCTGGAAGGGCTTCAAGCCCGGCGGAGAGCACTACGGTAAGCTCCCCATCAGCGCGGGCCAGCTGGATATCAAGGATGATGTGCTGCATGGCGGCTACGTCACCATCAAGATGAACGGTATCATCGTCGAAGACCTCAAGGCCGAGGAAGGTGGCGACAAGCTGAAGGCACACCTCGAGGGTGAGGACTTCTTCGACGTGGCGAAGTACCCCGAGGCTAAGTTCGAGCTGACGAACGTCCCCGCCGAAGGGCTCAAGATCGCCGACATCAAGGAGCTCAAGGGTAACCTGACGCTCAAGGATGTGACGAAGAACATCACCATCCCCGTAGCCTCCATCCAGCGTGACGCCGCTACGGGCAAGTACAGCTTCACCAGCCAGACCTTCCGCATCAACCGCGCAGACTGGAACGTGAAGTACGGCTCCAAGAGCTTCTTCACTGGCCTCGGCGATAAGTTCATCAACGACGAGATTGAGCTGAGCTTCGTCCTCCAGACGCTCTAGCCCCTCCCTGCGGCTGCGACCGCACACTAAGGCAAATAGCCCCAGCACCGCGACTCGGTGCTGGGGCTATTTGCTTGAGCTGGCTTGGCTCCCTAGAGCTAGCGAAGTAGTGCCTTGGGCGCCTAGCTAGAGTGGATTAGCTGTGGAGGCTAGTCGAGGGGCTCCAGCCCCTTGGCGATCTCTTCGTCCTGAAGGGTGTAGTTCACCAGGTCGCCCGAGAGGTACTTGTCGTAGGCAGCCATGTCGATGAGCCCATGACTGGAGAGGTTGAAGAGGATGACCTTCGCCTCCCCCGTCTCGGTGCACTTCTTCGCCTCACGGATCGCCACCGCTATAGCATGGCAGCTCTCGGGGGCGGGAATAATGCCCTCGGTCTTGGCGAAGAGTATCCCCGCCTCGAAGCTCTCGATCTAGGGGATGTCCACCGCCTCGACATAGCCATCGCGCAGGAGCTGCGAGACGATGACGCCAGCACCGTGGTAGCGCAGTCCGCCCGCATGGATGTTGGCGGGCTTGAAGTCGTGTCCCAGCGTGTACATCGGTAGCAGCGGCGTGTAGCCCGCCTCGTCGCCGAAGTCGTAGGCGAACTTGCCCTTTGTCAGCTTGGGGCAGGAGGCGGGCTCGGCTGCGATGTAGCGGCGGCGCTGGCCTCCTCGGAGCTCGTGGCGGAGGAAAGGGAAGCAAAGGCCACCGAAGTTCGATCCGCCGCCGAAGCAGCCGATGAGGATATCGGGATCTTCGCCTGCGAGGGCCATCTGCTTCTCGGCCTCGAGCCCGATGACCGTCTGGTGGAGCGTCACGTGGTTGAGTACCGAGCCGAGCGTGTACTTGCAGTCGGGCGTCGTGCGTGCTAGCTCGATGGCCTCGGAGATCGCTGTCCCGAGCGAGCCCTGATGATGGGGCTGCGTGGTGAGGATGTCCTTGCCCGCGCGGGTAGACATGGAGGGCGAGGGCGTGACCTGGGCGCCGAAGGTCTGCATGATGCTGCGGCGGTAGGGCTTCTGCTCGTAGCTGATCTTGACCTGATAGACTGCGGCCTCCAGCCCGAAGACGCTCGCAGCGTAGGACAGCGCTGTCCCCCACTGCCCCGCACCCGTCTCGGTGGTGACGTTTTTGACGCCCTCCTGGCGGCAGTAGTAGGCCTGGGGCAGGGCGGAGTTCAGCTTGTGCGAGCCTACGGGGCTGACGCTCTCGTTCTTGAAGTAGATGTGCGCGGGCGTCCCGAGGGCCTCCTCTAGGGCGTAGGCACGCACAAGCGGGGTGCAGCGATAGTTCTTGTAGCGCTCGCGCACCTCCTCGGGGATGTCGATCCAGGCGTCGGTATCATTGCACTCCTGGCGGCAGAGCTCCTCGGCGAAGATGGAGTAGAGGTCCTCGGCCTTGAGGGGCTGCTTGGTGGCAGGGTGTAGGGGAGGCAGGGGCTTATTGGGGAGCTCCGCGAGGATGTTGTACTATTGGCGCGGCAGCTCGCTCTCGGGGAGGAGGTAGCGCTTGATGCGTTCGTTCGTCATAGGATACAGGGGATACTATAGTTGAATACGGTCCTCTGGTCTGGGAGGAGCCCCAAGGAACGAGAGGCGCGCTGTGCGGAGGAGGGGGCTCCTTAGCTGCTGGAGCGCTGAGGAGGATGCTTGAGGCCTAGGCGAGGGAGCGATGTGACGGCTGTCCTTGGCTAGCCTCAAGGGAGCGATACGACTTTTGCCGAGAAGTAAGGCTAGGCTCCGAGGCGCCCTGCGCTTACTTGTCGGCAAAAGGGAGAGGCGCGCCGTGTAGGTGATGCACGGCGCGCCTCCCTAGAGGTAAGAGATGTGGGGGAGGGCTAGCGCTGGTGCTTCTTGCCCTTGCGGATCCAGTCGAGGGAGACGCGGGTGAAGTAGATGTCGAAGCCGGGACGATCATTCTCCTCGCTGATGATCCCTAGTGTGCCGTCCTCGAGGATGACGACCTCGCTGTAGACGGCCTCACCGCGGCAGAGCTCGCGCGAGTAGCCCCAGGTCTTGCCTTCGTCCTCGCTGAGGAAGATACGCAGGTGGTCACGCGTGGGGCTGGTAGGTAAGGTGTGCAGCAGCAGGTGGCTGCCCTTGCTGGAGCCTACAGGAGCGTAGCGCGTGAGGGCGGCGTTACAGGAATTGCCCTTCAGCTCGGGCCAGGTGGCAGGTGCCGTCCAGGTGAGGCCGCCGTCGCGAGAGCGGACGAAGGTGCGCTCGTTGGCTCCGCCCGCGCGGTTGCGGCTCGAGACGAGGAGCGATCCGTCGGAGAGCTCGATGACCTTAGCCTCGTCGCCGTTGCTACGTACGATGGGTGAGCTATGCCAGCTCTTGCCCTGGTCGTCGGAGTAGACGAGCACGTTGTCCATCTGCCCACCCCAGTTAGCGCCCATGCGCATAGCGGCGACGAACATGATGCGGCCCTTGCTGGTGATGATCCCATTGCCCGAGCCGAAGAAGCCACCATAGGGGAAGCGGTCGGTGTAGACCTCGCTGGAGATCTCACGCACGGGCTCCCAGCTGCGGCCGCCGTCCGTGCTCTTGGTGGCGTACATCTGTAGGGGCTTGGAGGCCTGACTGGGGTAGTTCCACAGTCCCGAGCCGCTGACCATGACCATGTAGATATTCTTGCCATCGGTGGCCATAGCGGCGTCGCCGAAGCCCTGTTCGGGGCGTCCCTTAGCTACCGTCGTGGGGGCACTCCAGGTCTTGCCGCCGTCCTGGCTGTGCTTGACCTCGATGTCGATGTCCTCGGGCAGGTCGTACTCACTGTTCTTACGCTTGTCGATGCTCGCCACGAGGGTGCCGTCGTTGAGGCGGATGATGCCTGGGATACGGTAGTGAGCGGAGTGGTTCTCCCCTGGCGTCCAGATGAGGCTGCGCTGCAGGACGATGCCGTAGCTGTGCACTGCGGCCAGTGCCTCGGGGGCGAAGGGCTGCCGACCCGTGCCGAGGCTGATGGCGTGGAGCTTGACCTGCAGCTCGTTGCCCTCCTTCGCCTCGTCTGCGATGTCGGCTACGACCCAGAGCTTGGTGCCGCTGGTGAGCTGTGCGCCGCGGCCTACGGGCGTGAGGGAGACGAACTGATTATCCTTGACCGTCCCGACGGCAAGGAGCTGCCCCGGGCTGCGTGGGTCGAAGCGATCAAGATTATCTGTGGCGTAGAGCTTGAGCTGCTTGATGTCGCTGAGCGCTGTCGTCCCCGTGAGGTCGAGCTGCAGCTGGTGGAGCGGCTGGGGCTTCCTTAGGCCGAGGTTGAAGCTGAAGATAGGCTGATCCTTGCCGCGGCCTACGAGGGAGGCGTTATTCACGTACTCGCGGTAGCTGGCGACCTCAGGGTGCTGGGTCTTCGTGCCGAAGCCGATGAGCTCGGCCGTGTGGCGTCCTGTCGCGTCGGTGATCTGGCTGGCCCCTGCCTGATAGCCATCGAAGTCGAAGGCCGCTACCAGCCCTGGAGTGCGTGCGGCGATGCGCTCGGTGCGTCCGTCGCGCTTGATCTCCTCGGCGCTAAGGGCGCGCTTGTAGAAGCGGATGTTGTCGAGCTTGCCGCCGAAGAAGGCCGTCGCCTTGCCCGCAGCACGTCCCGCGCCCAGGAGCACGGGTAGGCCATTGGCGCTCGACCAGCCCTCTATGTCCTTGTCACTGCCCACGCGCTGCAGCTGCCCGTCTATGTAGAGCTGCATGCGCCTCTGGCTGCGGTCGACGACCCAGGCTACGTGGTGCCAGCTGCGGAGCTCGCGCCGCAGGAGCGCATCGCCTGCCCAGGCGTTGAGCGAGTGGGCGTAGCCGCCCGTCTGGTCGGGGGTGGAGACGCCGAAGAAGTCCTTGGCGACGTTCTTCAGACCTAGGAGTTCGTAGCCGCTCTTGTCGCCCTCCTTGAGCTGCGTGTCCCGTCGGGAGACGAGGCGCTGGCCTGAGGCGTAGGTGATGGTGCGGTCCCCCGATAGGTAGAGGCAGATCGTATAGCTGTCCGTAGGACTGATGTCGAAGTCGGCATGAGCGGGCACCGAGAGGTGGTCGCCGAAGCCATCCAGCTCGATATAGCTGCGGTGTGGAATCTGTGCGGCCACGGGGAAGGCGAGGGCACTCCCTAGGGCGAGGGTGATAAGCTGCTTGGTGTACTTCATCTGTCTATGGGTATAGTGGTGTTAGTGTTCTTTTCTCAGGAGAAGGACTCCAGCTCGAAGCGTAGGTCGTCGGCGAACTCGCGCTGTACGGCCGAGCTGCTCTCAGCCCATTGGGCGAGGGCCTCCGAGGCAAGGAGCTCCGTGCGGAGCGCCTCATCGCTGCGTCCCCAGCGCTTGAGCATCAGCAGGGCGGCACGCTGTAGCGGTGTGGGGTAGGGGAGCTCTTCGTCGGAGAGTAGCTCCAGCGTCTCCCGCAGCAGGAGGCGGCGCTGCGCCTCGGAGCTGATCGCGAAGCCACGGGTGAACTGCCGTGCAAGGATGGTGAAGCCCAGCGGCAGCAGGTCCTCCCAGCGCTGGGCGCGTGGCGTGAGGATCCAGTCCAGCGCCCAGTAGGGTGCCTCGGGATGGCGGTCGAAGAGGTGCTTAGCCAGGTAGTCGCGTAGCTCGGGATTGGCGAAGGTCGTCCGTCCCAGTGTGGAGGCCTCCTCGTAGCTAAGGGCCTCGACGGGGTAGATGAGCTGGCCGATGATCTTCAGCTCGCGTACGTCGCGGCTGAGGATATAGCGTGCTAGAGCGGCGTCCTGAGGTAGGCGGGCACTGAGGCGAAGGATATGATCGAGCGTGATGCCGAAGTTGATCCCGTAGTAGAGCCCCTTGCTGCGCATCGAGCTGGCGACCTGTCCGTCCATGGCGTGGCGCAGCTGTCCGCGTAGCTCCTTGGCTAGGGCGAGCGTGGCGTCAGAGGGCTCGGGCTGCTGCAGCTCGTAGGTGCCGACGGGGTCCTCGGTGAGGGTGCTGTACTCCTCCGAGTAGCGGAGCATCTGCTCGGCATAGCCCTCGTCGTAGTGCGCCAGGACGTCGCTGATACCGCCCTCGGCATCGTAGACGAGCTCGAGGCGGGGATTGACGAAGCCCTTGTAGGGGGCGATGTCGAGCTGGGCGTAGCGCTCGAGGATCTCGGCATGCATCGTGGGCTCGACCTCTACGGCATAGCGCTCCACGAGGGCACGGCCTGCGGGCTGGTCGCCCTCGCTCTTGATGCGCTGCACCTCAGCCAGCAGCTCGGCGATGATGGGCCTTAGGGCGGCATAGTCATGTATGCGGAGCTCGAGCCCCTCGAGGCTCAGGGCACCGATAGCCTCCCCACGCTCTAGGACGTAGCGGGCGATGAGGGCACGATTGCGCATGTGAGCCTCCTCGAGCTGATGCCCTGGGCGTATGCGCACCAGCTGCGTGATGAGTCCATTCAGTAGGTAGCGGTAGTAGCAAGCCTTGTAGGCCTCCCCGTCGGGCAGCAGGCCGAGCTCGATGAGGTGTTCGTCCGCCATGTAGTAGAGGGCGAAGAGATCGGCGCGTGCCTCCTCCAGCGTCGAGTGGTAGGCGCCGAGGGCCTCGGGGCTGACGCCCTCCAGTAGACGCCCTGAGCCGTGGCCGAGGCATTCGTGTAGGTCGGTGTGCAGCTGCTCTGTCGTGCCCTCGTAGCGCTTCAGCAGCGCCAGCGTCTCGGCGTCGTGGACGAAGGCCTCCGTCAGTCCGCTGTGCTCCGAGGCGATCTCGTAGGCGCTGTGGATGTTCTCTATGGTCACGGACTTGGAGCCGTATTCGGCGCGTATCCAGTCTGCATTGGGGAGGTTGATCCCTATGGGTGTGGCGGGGTAGGAGTCCCCTGCGAGCATAGCCACAGAGACGACGGTAGCGGAGACACCGCGGGGCGACTCCTTGCGGAAGCGTGGGTCGATGGGCGCATGGGCCTCGAACCATCCCGCCTCCTGGCAGATCTTCGCCGTGCGCTTGCTCGCCTCTTCGTGGCGTATATGCACGAGGCTCTCCCACATCCCCTTCATGCCGAGCGGATCGGTGTAGACCTCGGTGAAGCCGTTGATGAAGTCTACCTGGGGTGCCGTGTCGGCCACCCAGCTAATGCAGTAGTCATTGTAGGCGGAGAGCTCGCCCGTCTTGTAGTACTGCAGTAGATGCAGGATGCTCTGTCGCTGCTCCTCACTCTCGCAGTAGGCCAGCGCACTCTTCAGGTGCCCCGAGATGCACTCTAGGGCGCTGCCGTAGAGCCCGCCGACGCGGTAGACTTCCTCGTAGAGCCGGCCGTCCTCGGTACGGGAGAGGCGGCTATTGAGCCCGAGCGAAGGCGGTGCGGCGGCCTCGCGTTCGCTGAGCTCGGCATAGGCCTCCCGATAGAAGCGCTCGGCCTCGGACTGCTTGATGCCCGGGGCGTAGAAGTTCGCCGACGAGGCCGCCAGCAGATCCTCGGCACCGGTCTGTACGGTGCGCTTGGGGGCGATGGTGGGGTCGAAGATCAGCTCCAGCAGCTCCGTGAGCTCCTTGCCGCGGAAGCGCAGCAGCTGGCCCGTCTCCTCCTGCACCTCGTTGAGCGCCTCGGTGAGGAAGCTACGGCTGAAGTGCGGCTCGAACTTCTCCGAGCCGTAGTGATGATGTATGCCCGAGGAGAACCACAGACGGAAGAGGTATTCCTCTAGGCCGCGGAAGTCGGCCGTCGTGCGCTCGCCGCTGTAGTGGCGGTAGATACCCTCGAGGAGCGCGCGCAGGCGAAGGCTGTGCCGTCCATTCTGATCGAAGGCGATGTCTCGCCCCGCCAGAGCTGCCTGGCTGAGGTGATAGACGAAGAGCTTACGCTCCAGAGGCAGCGCCTCGAAGCCTGGGATCGTGTAGCGTAGGATCTCTATATCGGCGAAGCGTGTGACGCTCGCCCCATGTGCTGGATGATGCATTGTCTGTGCTGATGTTTGTAGTCTCCCAGCGCACTCGTCTGCGCAGGGATGAGGCCTGGCTGAGGGCCGCGTTACGCAAAGATAAGCCAATAAGCCGAGCCACGCCCTTAGGCCGCTGTCGCACCTCGCTCCCCGTCCCGACAGCTCCCTCGCGCGCGCCTTATATATAAGGTAGGGTAGCCCTATATATAAGGTAGGCCGAGCTTAGCTATCGGGGTGGGCGAGGCTCTATATAAGGTAGGGCGAGCTTTTCTCCTAAGCTGAGCGAGCGAAGTAATAATACTTTGCGCGCTTTCTTATAATACTTCTCCAGAATTCTTATATAAGTTCTCGAGAAAAGTAATATAATAATCCGAGGAAAGTTATATAATATTTTGGGAAAAGTTATATAATATTTGGCAGAAAGTAATATAATATTTCACAGAAAGTAATATAATATTTCACAGAAAGTAATATAATATTTCCCGAGAAGTTATATAATAAATCCCAAGCAATATTATTACTTTGCTCGGGAAGTCTATGATCTTCGCTCGCCGAGCCTATGATGTAGGCTCGCTGACTGCCTTATCAGGCTTCGTCACGAGCCTCTGTGCGGCGGGCTAAGCGGCTGAGGGAGATGAGCTAAGTCCCCCAGCGTAGGGCCTTCGGTCGAGGCGGATGGCGCGCCCCGCTTAGCCTAGGATGGCCGCAGCTGCGGGCGAGGAGTAGACGAGGGTAAAGGGTCGGTAGACGCCGTCTATTGGATTGACGGAGGTCTTTTCGTACCTTTATTGCTGCTACTAGTCACCCTTAGACCACTACTTGTCCGATGTTTAGACCCCACGAAGTGCAAGCACTCTGGCGCTGTAGCCGCCAGCTCCTCGGGCAGCTGCATGCTCAGCTGAGCCCCGAGCAAATACGTCGTGTCTACCTCTGGCTGCGCGCGGCGCAGGAGTCGGGCTGCTTCGAGTCCAGTGAAGAGGGGACGCACAGCATCCCAGGCCTCGTCCAGCACATGGAGGTGGCCCTGCTCGTCCTCGGAGAGCTGGGACTGGATCATCACTGCGCCCTGGCGGTGCTGCTCTATCGCCCCGTGCAGGGCGGTACCCTGAGTCTCGAGGAGCTGGGGCGCGAGCTGGGAGGCGAGGAGGTACGCCTCCTGCAGCTGCTGGCGCGCACCGCCGAGCTCTACACGCGGCGCGAGTCCATCAGCTCGGAGAACTTCCATCGCCTCTTGATCTCCATGGCCGAGGACATACGCGTCGTGCTGCTGATCATAGCCGATCGGCTGTATCTGCTCCGGCATGCCCGCTCGATGTTCCGCGAGGCCGACCAGCAGGAGCTGGCGCGTGAGACCTCCTTCCTCTACGCGCCGATCGCCCACCGCCTAGGGCTCTACACCATCAAGGGCGAGATGGAGGACCTTTGCCTCAAGTACCTTCAGCCCAAGACCTACGGCTTCATCACCCGCAAGCTTGGCGAGACCAAGCATGTCCGCGACGCCTATATCGCCTCCTTCATCGCCCCCGTGCGGGCGCAGCTGGAGCGCGAGCTCAGCGTGCCCTTCGAGATGAAGGGACGCGTCAAGAGCGTCAGCTCCATCAGCAACAAGCTGCGCAAGCAGAACTTCGAGGACATCTATGACCTCTTCGCCATACGCGTCATCCTCGACGTGCCGCCCGAGCGCGAGCGCAGTGCCTGCTGGCAGGTCTACTCTATCATCACCGACATGTACCGCCCCAATCCCGAGCGTCTCAAGGACTGGATCTCCATCCCCAAGAGCAACGGCTACGAGAGCCTGCACACGACGGTCATGGGCCCCGAGAACAAGTGGGTAGAGGTGCAGATACGTACGCGCCGCATGGATGCCATCGCCGAGCAGGGCGTGGCGGCACACTGGCGCTACAAGGGGATCAAGAGTGAGAGCGGTCTGGACGAATTCCTCGCCTCCGTCCGTGAGGCCCTCGAGGCCGTCAAGACCTCCGAGCACGAGGAGGAGAAGCGCCAGACGCTGGAGGCCTCACTGCTGACGCTCAAGGCGCAGGAGATCTATGTCTTCACCCCCATGGGCGAGATCCTCAAGCTCCCCTTAGGGGCGACCCTGCTGGACTTTGCCTTCGCCATCCACAGCCGTGTGGGCGCCAAGGCCATCTCGGGTAAGGTCAACGGTAAGAACGCCTCGCTACGCCATGTGCTGAACAATGGCGACAGCGTCGAGGTGCTGACCTCCCCGCAGCAGAGCCCCAAGCCCGGCTGGCTGTCCATCGTCGTCAGCCCTAAGGCCAAGGCGAAGATCCGCCAGCTGCTGCGCGCTGAGGAGGAGTCGGGTATCGCGCTGGCGAAGGAGATGATACGCCGCAGGATCAAGAACCGCAAGCTCCCCTTCGACGAAGCGGCCTTCATACGCATCACCCAGCGCAAGGGCTACAAGACGCTCTCCGACTTCTACCGCGACCTGACGCACGAGCGCATCGACACGGCGGAGATCCTTGGCCTCTACGAGCAGGAGCTGACGCAGGTCGCCCAGTTCGAGGCGAGCCCCACGGTCGGCGCTGCGCGCTCGGCCGAGGCCTTCGTCTACACGGAGCCACAGGAGGCCGACCAGCCTCTCTCGAGCAAGGAGATGCTGATCCTCGACCGCGGCCTCTCGGGTGTGGCCTACAGCCTGGCCCAGTGCTGCCACCCGCTCTTCGGGGACGAGGTCTTCGGCCTGGTGACCAGCCGTGGGATCAAGGTACACCGCACCAGCTGCCCCAACGCACCCGATATGTTCGCCCACTCGCCGCACAAGATCATCGCCGCGCGCTGGAATGGCGACGAGGGCCACAGCCAGCTGGCGAGCCTCGAGGTCATCGGGCGCGACGAGCTCGCGATAGCGACCAACATCACCTCGCTCATCCGCAAGGAGGCGGGGATCAAGCTCCGCAGCTACTCCATCCACTCAGAGGACGGCCTCTTCCACGGCACCTTCGTCCTCTACTACGAGCGCCGCGAGGCGCTCACGCTCCTCATCAAGAAGATACGATCGGCCTCGGGCGTCAAGCAGGTGCGCGAGGTCGGCCAGCAATAGGTAATAGGAATACATCCCCAAACGATACGACCCTACAACTATGGACATCACAGAACGCGAACTCAAGTACCTCGGCCTGCTCTCCAAGCAGTTCCCCAATGCCGCAGCGGCAGCCTCGGAGATCATGAACCTCCAGGCCATCCTCAACCTCCCTAAGGGGACGGAGCACTTCCTGGCCGACATCCACGGCGAGTACGAGGCCTTCATCCACGTGCTGAAGAATGCCTCGGGGACCATCCGCACCAAGGTAGAGAGCCTCTTCTCTGGCCAGATCCGCGAGCAGGAGCTCCGCCAGCTCTGCACCCTCATCTACTACCCCAAAGAGAGCCTCGAGCGACTAGCGCAGACGGGCCAGATCTCTAATGACTGGTACAAGGTCACGCTCAATCAGCTCATCAAGGTGCTGCAGCGCGTCAGCGAGAAGTACACCCGCAGTAAGGTGCGCAAGGCGCTGCCCCCGCAGTACAGCTACATCACACAGGAGCTGACGCACGAGGACAGCATGAACCCCAAGAAGTCTGCCTACGTCGGTGCCATCCTCGACTCCATCATCGAGACGGGGCAGGCCGATGACTTCATCACCGCTCTGTGCGAGACCATCCAGCGCCTGGCGATCGACCGGCTGCATATCGTGGGCGACGTCTTCGACCGAGGCCCAGGGGCTGATGTCATCATGGAGCGCCTCTTGACCTACCACAACCTCGACTTCCAGTGGGGCAATCACGATATGCTCTGGATGGGGGCTGCAGTGGGCAATGCCGCCAGCATGGCTAATGCTATACGTATCGCCCTGCGCTATGCCAACTCCGCCACCCTCGAGGGGGGCTATGGGATCAACATGCTCCCACTGGCACGTCTAGCGATGGAGGTCTACGGCAGCGATCCCTGCGAGGCCTTCAAGCCCAAGCTCGGCGATACGGATGAGAAGTACGACGACAAGAGCCTCGTGCTGATGGGGCAGATGCACAAGGCCATCGCCATCATCCAGTTCAAGCTCGAGCACCAGATCATCACCCGTCGTCCCGAGTACCACATGGAGGATCGCGACCTACTGCATCGCATCAACTTCGGCGAGGGGACGATCACGCTGCCCGACGGACAGACACACCCGCTCAAGGATACCCACTTCCCGACCGTGGACCCCAGCGACCCCTACCGCCTGACGGAGCAGGAGGCCGAGGTCGTAGAGCGTCTGCTGCACTCCTTCCGCCACAGTGACAAGCTGCGTGCGCACATCAACTTCCTCTACAAGAAGGGCAGCATGTACCTGACCTACAACCATAATCTCCTCTTCCACGCCTCCGTGCCGCTCAACAAGGACAAGAGCTTCCGCAAGGTACGCATCGGTAAGAAGCTCTATGCAGGGCGTGCGCTGATGGACCGCGTGGACGAGTTCGTCCGCCTGGCGCACTGGACCGCGCGCGATCAGGAGGAGCACGAGGAGGCCGTGGACTTCATGTGGTACCTATGGTGTGGCCCCGACTCGCCGCTCTTCGACAAGAGCGCGATGACGACCTTCGAGCGCTACTTCATCGCCGACAAGGCTACGCACCACGAGGAGAAGGGCTACTACTATGTCTACCGTACGGAGCAGGAGGTGTGCGAGCGCATCCTTGAGGAGTTCGGTCTGACGGGGCCCGACACGCACATCATCAATGGGCACGTGCCCGTCAAGGCCGTCAAGGGCGAGCACCCGCTGCAGGCTGGGGGCAAGCTGATGCTCATCGACGGAGGCTTCAGCCGTGCCTATCAGTCGAGCACGGGGATTGCGGGCTACACGCTGATTTTCAACTCGCAGGGACTGCACCTAGTCAAGCACGAGCCCTTCAGCTCGACCAAGGAGGCCATCGAGCATATGGCCGATATCAGCAGTACCTCCGTAGTCAGGGAGTACGCTACCGACCGTGTGCTGGTGCAGGCTACGGACCAGGGCGGCGTGCTCAAGGATCAGGTATCCGAGCTCAAGAAGCTGCTCTACGCCTACCGCCACGGGCTCATCAAGGAGGTCGAGTAGTCCTCTGAGGTGTGCAGTGCTGAGATAGTTTACTATCTTTGCTGAAGCAAATCACATTACTAACATATCATCGCTAGAATAATATGAGCAAGATTGGTATTTTCTACGGCTCTTCTACGGGCTCGACGAGTGAGGTAGCACAGCGCCTCGGTAAGGCACTCGGTGCTGAAGCAAACATCTTTGACGTAGCGAGCGCAAGCGCTGCAGAGGCCGCTGCCTTCGACGTGCTCCTCCTCGGCTCCTCGACCTGGGGGATCGGTGACCTGCAGGACGACTGGGAGGATTTCCTCCCCAAGCTCGCTGAGCAGCCCCTCTCTGGGAAGAAGGTAGCCCTCTTCGGCTGTGGAGATGCCGACAGCTATCCCGACAGCTTCTGTGAGGCTCTGGCTAAGATCAAGGAAGGCCTCGCGGGCGCTGGCGTTACCTTCATCGGCGCGATCGCTCCCGAAGGCTACAGCTACGACGCTACGGCCTCCGAAGAGGATGGCAAGCTCATCGGGCTCTGCATCGACGAGGCGAATCAGTCCGACCTCACGGATGAGCGCATCGAGAAGTGGGTGGCTCTGATCCAGCCCGAGCTCTAGTCGCTAGAGATCCCAAGCACGACGAGCCCCAGCGCCCCCTCAATCGAGGAGCCGCTGGGGCTCGTTCTTTCTAGACCTTTGCCCTTGATCCTAGCTAGCCACTACTATGAGCTCCGTACGACTACGTCCTCTTGTGCCCGAGGATGCGCCTACCCTCGCAGCGCTGTGCGATAATCGCCGCATCTGGGATAACCTTAGGGACTTTATCCCCTCGCCCTATAGCCTCGAGGATGCCGAGGCCTTCATCGCGCTGTGCCAAGGCGAGTGCCCGCAGCTCAACTTTGCCATCGAGGCTGAGGGGCAGCTGGTCGGTGTCGTCGGCCTCGTCCCAGGGGTGGACATCCACCGCTGCTCGGCCGAGCTGGGCTACTGGATCGGTGAGCCCTACTGGGGACGAGGCTATGCAACCGAGGCGGCACGGCTGATGACGACCTACGGCTTCGAGCAGCTTGGGCTGGTACGCATCTTCGCGGGTGTCTTCGACTACAACAAAGCCTCGCAGCGCGTCCTCGAGAAGGCCGGCTATCGCCTCTGCTGCGTAATGGAGCGCGCCGTGATTAAGAACGGCCGTATCCTAGATGAATGGCACTACGCTCAGCTAGCGCCCGAGCCCTCAAGGGAAAGGGAGCACAGCTAGCACTAGCCCGCCGAGGCCAGCCCAGCCCAGACGGTGCCTCCTCCCAAGAAGCACGGCGCCGCCCACCTCATTAGACTGTAGCCCTAGCCCTCTACTAAGCACCCAGCCCCCGAGTCGCAGATCTGCGGCTCGGGGGCTGGGTCGTTTGAGAGGCTTCGGTGGCTCGGCTTAGTTGCCGTAGTACTTGGCCTTGAGCTCAGCGACCGTGGGATCGGTGATGTAGTCGTCGTAGTCCATGATCTTGTCGATGATCCCGCCAGGCGTCAGCTCGATGATACGATTGGCGACCGTCTGGATGAACTCATGGTCATGGCTGGTGAAGAGGACATTGCCCTTGAAGGCCTTGAGCGTGTTGTTGAAGGCCTGGATGGACTCGAGGTCGAGGTGGTTGGTAGGGCTGTCGAGGACGAGCGTATTGGCATTCTTGAGCATCATGCGCGAGATCATGCAGCGCATCTTCTCGCCCCCAGAGAGGACAGAGGCGCTCTTGAGGATCTCTTCGCCAGAGAAGAGCATACGCCCCAGGAAGCCCTTGAGATAAACCTCATTGGTGTCGGCGGCGAACTGTGAGAGCCACTCCACAAGGTTCATGTCCGTGTCGAAGAAGGCGGAGTTGTCCAGCGGCAGGTAGGCCATCGTGATCGTCTGCCCCCACTCGTAGCTGCCTTCGCTGGCCTTCTCCTCGTCGTTGATGATCTGGAAGAGCGCCGTCATAGCACGTGGGTCACGGCTGATGAAGACGATCTTGTCGTCCTTCTCTACGTTGAAGTTGAGGTCGCGGAAGAGGAGCGTGCCGTCGTCGGCGTAGGCCGTCAGACCCTTGACCTCAAGGATCTTGTTGCCTGGCTCACGCTCGGGGGTGAAGATGATCCCTGGGTAGCGGCGGCTGCTGGCCTTGATCTCCTCGACGTTGAGCTTCTCCAGCATCTTCTTGCGGCTGGTGGTCTGCTTGCTCTTGGCCACATTGGCGCTGAAGCGACGGATGAATTCCTCCAGCTCCTTGCGCTTCTCCTCTGCCTTCTTGTTCTGCTGCTGCTGCTGGCGCAGGGCGAGCTGGCTGGATTCGTACCAGAAGCTATAGTTACCAGCGAACTGCTGTACGCGGCCGAAGTCGATATCCACCGTGTGCGTGCAGACCGAGTCGAGGAAGTGACGGTCGTGGCTAACCACCAGCACCGTCTGCTCGTACTCCGAGAGGTAGTGCTCCAGCCAAGCTACGGTCTCGAGGTCGAGGTCATTGGTCGGTTCGTCGAGCAGGAGGTTGTCGGGCTTGCCGTAGAGGGCACGTGCCAGCAGCACGCGTACCTTCTCCTTACCGCTGAGCTCCTTCATCAGCTTGTAGTGGAGGTCCTCCTTGATGCCGAGGCCGCTCAGGAGCATGGCGGCATCGCTCTCGGCATTCCAGCCCTCCATCTCGGCGAACTTGTCCTCGAGCTCGGCCACGCGGTTGCCGTCCTCGTCGTTGAAGTCAGGCTTCGCATAGAGGGCGTTCTTCTCCTCCATGATGGCCCAGAGGACGCTGTGCCCCATCAGCACCGTATCCATGACGGTGTACTCGTCGAAGGCGTAGTGGTCCTGGCTCAGTACCGAGAGGCGCTCGCCGGGGCCGAGGGTGACGCTCCCGCGCGTAGGCTCGAGGGCGCCGCTGATGGTGCGTAGTAGGGTAGACTTACCGGCACCGTTGGCCCCGATGATGCCGTAGCAGTTGCCGGGGGTGAACTTGAGGTTGACGTCCTGGAAGAGGATGCGCTTCCCGAACTGCACAGAGAGATCGCTGACTGTGATCATAAGCTATAGGTAATAGGGGTGTCGAGTGAATGCTCGCCGCTGCGAAGGCTAGCGAGTAGACGAGACGAAGGTCTCTCTACAGAGCGTAGACCCTGTGGAGAGACCTTCGATGGGAGGGGCGTGGCCTTAGGCCTTGGCTCCGTTCACCAGAGCATTGAACTCCTCGGGAGTCACCGTCTTCTCCTCGACGCTGATCACGGACTTGGCGATCTCAGCGAGCTTGGAGTCGGCGACGCGGTCGATGAGGTTCTCCTTCGTGCGCTCGTCCTGCAGCATGTTCTTGGCGTAGCTAGCCAGCAGGTCATCGGGCACAGAGGTCATACCGTACATGGCGAACTGGTTCTTGGCTACGATCAGAGCCAGCTTCTCGAGGTCGGCATCCTCGATCTTGACGTTGTGCGCCTTCAGTAGGTCACCCTTGATGCGGTCGAAGGTGATGTCCTTCAGCACCTGGGGCATGTCGCGGTCGATGTCCTCTTCCTTAGCCTCCTTATTGTTGGCCAGGAAGATGCGCTTCAGCAGGGCCTCGTCGTACTTGACGTCACCAGCCTTGGCCAGCAGCAGCTCACGCAGGTCGCGGGCGAACTTGAAGTCGCTCTCGGTAGCGAACTGCTCGCCGAAGCTCTCACGGATGTTCTGGCGCAGCGCCTCCTCGGTGCGGATCTCGCTCTCCTGACCGAAGGCCTCGACGAAGAAGGCTTCGTTCATCTCAGCGGGCTGACGGCGGGAGATCTTGTTGATCTCGTAGCTGAATTCGACGCCCTCGAGTGCAGGCACGTCCTCACGCTTGATGTCGAGCAGCGAGGTGATCTCTGCGGGCTGGCCATCATAGAGGCTGTAGGGGACGAGCGTCAGGGTGTCACCGAGCTTAGCGCCGATGAGCTTAGCCTTCTGCTCCTCGTTGCGTGTGAAGCGGGGGAGGATGAGGGCCTTCTCTGCGACGATACCGCCTTCCTTGGGCGCACCGCCAGCGAGCTCGACCATACGGCCGTAGACGACATCGTTATCAGCGACCTCGTCGGCGTCGATCTGCGTGCCAGCGTTGTCGAGCATGTGCTTGATCTGCTCGTCCTCCATCTCCTTGGTAGCGGCGATGTTGTAGTAGGTCAGCTTGTCCTCCTTGCTCAGCTGGACGTCGATGCTGGGTGCCAGAGCTACGTCGTAGTCGAAGTCGAAGTCCTCCTGCGTAGCGAAGTCATAGTCTGCGACTACGGGCAGGGGCTGCCCGAGGATCTGGAGCTTCTGCTCGTCGATGTAGCCGAAGAGCTCCTTGACCACGTAGCGGTTGATCTCATCTACCTTGATGGATTCCCCGACCTGCTTCTTGATCAGGCCCAGAGGTGCGTGCCCCTTACGGAAGCCAGGCAGCGTAGCCTTCTTCTGATAGTTCTTGATTTCCTTCTCTACCTGTGCCTGGTAGTCTGCTCCCTTCACCGAGACGGTGATGACGGCAGCTACATCCGAAGTCTGCTTAATCGATACAGCCATTTCTTCTTGTTCTATATAATGTATTACTCTTGTCTTGGATACTACAGGCAGCCCTAGAGCTGCCCGCAACAATTAGCCACAAAAATAGGGAAAATCATACACTTAGGCAAGACTAGGCCGATTTAGGGAGGGGCTGAGGTCTAATCCCTATCCTGAGCTGCTGGGCCTGCCTCGAGCCCTCGCCGCACTACTGCCACTACCGCTGTGCTTCCTGCGGTGCTAGCCTTAGCCTAAGAGCCTATGGCTGGGGCTCTGCGCCGCCTAGCGAAGACTTGCCCGAGGTCTCCGAGCCGAGGGGCAAAGGTGTCCCAACACAGCGACAGCCTTGTCCCGCTTTCGAGAGGTATATCCATGGGGAGGCTGACTGCTATCCCTCACGCTCCTGACTGACGTCCCTCAGAGCGCTGACGGATATCCCTCACGCCCCTCCCCCTTAGCGCTGCCTCCAGCCTAAGCCGTTCCACTGCCTTGCGTCACTCCGCTATCAGCACAGGTGGGTGCTGCCCCAGCAAACTGGAGCACGCTGAGGGCAGTGGGGGGAACGTAAGGGAGGAAGGGGCTGCTCGCAGCGCTGGGACGAAGGGCGCAGGCGACGGCTCAGAGGGTCAGGCGTAGGGAGAGGACGAGCGAGCGGGGGCGCAGGTGATAGACGCTGCGGTATTCCTCGAGCTCCTCGAGACGGCGGGTGGAGTAGCTGCGGATGTCGCTGAGGTTGTCGCCGTCGAGGATGAGCTCTAGGCGCCGATTGGGCTTGTAGCTCAGGCTCGCCCCGAGGAAGAGGAAGTCCCGCTGCCCGAGGGCGAGGCTGCTATCGTGGCTGTGCCTCGCGTGGAGCTTGGCCTGCAGCCTCGTGGGTAGGAGGTCGAGGCTCAGCTGGAGGCGCTGCGTCAGGGCGCTACTCCAGAGGCGCTGCTCTACGAGCTCGGAGCTGAGCCTCTGCCAACGGGCGTCGTACTCGAGGCGGTAGCCGCTCGTGAGGTCGAGCCCGACGGAGCCCTGGAGCCCGTAGCCCAGGGCGCGGTAGTGGATGCGGACGCCCTGACGGAGGAGCTCCTGCTCGCTGCGGGAGAGCGTAGCCGAGAGGGCGAGCTGTGTCGTCTGCCAGTCGAGATCCTTGCGCCCGTAGGCTGTGAGCGTGTAGCGCTCGCTGTGGTGGGGGAGGTAGGCAGCCTCGAGGAGGCGCTGCCCCTCCTCGTCGAGCCGTGTGCCGTAGCTGATGTCGCTCCACGAGCGCCGCCAGCCCGCCTCGATGTGGGCAAAGATGCGGCTGAAGAGCTCCCGATAGGAGAGCCGAGCCTCGGCACTAGCGGCGTGGCTGTCGTGGAGCGTAGCGCGGTAGCGTGTGAGGCTGCGGTAGCTCTGCATGATGGTCGCCGTGAGTAGCTGGCGCCAGGGGGTCTCGCTGGCGCTGTAGCTGGCACTGGCCTGCAGGCTATAGCTGTCACTGGCCTTCCATGATAGGCTGAGGGAGGGCTGTAGGTGGAGCTTCAGCCGATGGGCATCACTGCGCTCGCCTGCTACAGGGGCATTGTCCAGCAGGGTGTAGCCGAGGGCTAGCGGGAGGCGGAGCGAGCCCTGGAGCGTCCCGTGGCTGTAGCGTAGGATGGGCCCCAGCGCAAGGCGGGTGTGCAGATGGCTTAGTTCGCCACGGCCTCCCCTCGGGACGTCGGGGTGGGTGAGGCTGGAGCTGAGCGTCGTGTAGCGGGCGTCGAGATGCGCTGTCGCCGAGAGCGTCCAGCGCTGCGTCTCGACCTTGCGCAGCAGCTCGAGCGTATTGGAGGAGGCGTAGGTGCTCAGGCTGAGGTCTTGGCGTGCTGCCTTGCTCCCCTCCAGCACTAGGGCCTGAGGGGCGGAGCTGAGGCTGTTGGTGGAGCTCCACTCGAAGCCTGCCCCGCTCGCCCCGCGGTGCACCCAGCGCGTGCGGCTATTCAGTCGGAGCGTGCGGTGGTGAAGGGCCTGCAGGCGCTCCCCGATCTCGGCCGTGCCTCCCGCAGCCTGGGGGAGCCTGCGGCTCACGGAGCTTAGCTCCCCGCGCCCTTCATTCCACTCCCCTGAGAGCATGAGCGTGCTGCTGACGAAGCTCTGCGCGCGGTTCTTCTCGTAGCTCAGCTGGAGCTCCGTGGCGTGAAGCTGCGTGCGGTCACTGATGTCCTCGGTGAGCTGCAGCCTCGTTCCCTCGGGCAGGAGGTAGGAGGTCTCGGCGAAGGAACTGCCGTGGGCAGACAGATGTCGGTAGTGGAGCTGGTAGCTGAGACTGGCGCTGTCGGCGAGTCTGGTGAGTGAGCTGAGGTGGGCGCCGTGGCGGTAGCCGAAGAGGCCATTGCCTACGGGTGGGCGGCCATGCGCCACGAGCTCCACCAGCTGTGTGGGCTCACTGACGAAGGCGCCATAGAGTACGGCTGCTGGATCGTGATCGCGTCCTAGATTGTCACTACTATAGCGGAGGAGCTGCTGCCGCCCCTTGCCGAAGTAGCTCGCCTGCAGGGTGGCGTCCCATAGCGGGCCAGGGGCATAGGCACCCGCCCCTAGGCGGAGGGCCTTCGACCATATGCCCTTGGCCTTGTCCTTGAGCCGTAGGTTGATGGCTGCCTGCTGCGAAGGGCGCTGATCCTGCAGGGCACGTACGGGCTCGTGATGCTCCAGCACCTGCACGGTGGCCACATCCTCGACCTTGATCCCCTCGGTGGCGAGATTGTAGCGCCCCCGCAGGAGGTCGAGGTTCTCGATATAGAAGCGGTTGATCGGGACGCCCTGGTACTTGATCACCTTGTTGTCCTCGATGGTGATGCCAGGTAGCCTACGCAGCACGTCCCCTATGGTGCGGTCCTGCTGCAGGGTGTAGGCCGAGACGAGGTAGTTCAGCGTGTCGCGCTGTGCCCAGAGCCGCTGTGCCTTGACCAGCACCTCCCGTAGCAGCCGCTCCTCGAGCTCTAGACTGAGGTCGAGCCTCTGGGTCTCGGCCTTGATCCGCCGCAGCTGGGGGCGGTAGCCGAGGCTCCGCACGCGCAGCAGCAGCTCGGGGAGTGCCGTCTCGAGCTGGAGCGTGTAGCGCCCCTGGCTGTCCGTGATGGCATAGGCCAGCATGCTGGAGTCGGAGGGCTGCAGGAGGGCGAGCACGGCCCCCGCCACGGGCTCCGTGCCCGAGCGCAGCTGACCGCTGAGGCTCAGCCGTCGTGGCTGGGGCTGACTCTGCGCCTGAGCTCGAGCGGGGGAGAGCCCCACTAGGAGCACGACGAGGAGTAAGAGGCGCCGTAGCATGCGCACTTAGTAGTCTAGGGGCTGGAACTTGGCGGGCTTCGTGTTGATCAGCACATCGCCGAGGATGATTGCGCCCTTCACGATCGTCATGCTACTGATCTCCTCGGGCTTGATATAGTAGTAGGGCTTGGTGAGGTAGTTGGGGTTGCCGAAGAGGCGGTTGCGTAGCGCGACGAACTTGCTCCGTGGGCACTTCACCGCCCCCTCGGGGACAGTGTAGCTGATGGCTTCCTTCACATCCTCTACCCCGAGGCATTCGAAGCGGTGGATACCGTCCTCCGAGACGGCGCGCAGGATCAGTCCGGGGAGTCCATGGAGGCGCCAGGGACCGAAGCGCGTGGGGAGGCTCTCGGCGAACCAAGCCGTCCACTTGCGCCCCGCGTACTCAGCCGTAGCCTTCTGACAGAGGTGCCCGCAGATCGAGTCGCGCTCGGCGAGCATCGTCCAGCGGAGCGGGCGCATCGCCTCATCGGTGAGGTAGCGGTAGGGTGGTACGGTCTCGAGGGAGGTCATGTGGCCTGTGGGGTAGTTCTGCCAGGTAGTGGGGACGTAGAGCAGCTGCTCGCTCTGATCCTTCTCCCCGTCGTGGCGCTTGCGCCCGAGGGTACATGCCTGGTCCTGGCCGATCTGCAGCGTGAGGCCGTAGCTGATGGTGAGCTCCTTCCCCTCGGCGTCGGTACTGCGGCAGCTGTAGTCGTAGTTCGCTACTAGGAGCGTGTGGGCGATGCTGTCCGTGCTCTGTGCCTGGGCGGTGAGCGTGCTGCCTCCGAGGAGTGTAAGGAGGGCAAGGCCTAGTGTCTTCATCTTCATTGCGGTGGTCTTGATAGAAGGGGTATTTCCTTAGCTCAAAGGTAGTAATTCATTCCCGATCTCGGTGCGGCGCTCGTGACGGGCGTAGCTGGGCGCGCTGAGGGATATCAGTCGATGAGCTGAGGGACGACCTTCAGCGCCTTGACTGACGACCCTCAGGGCGCTGACTGATATCCATAAGGAAGCCCAGCCCTATGCCTGACGATCCTCGGGCATAGGGCTGGGCTGCTGTCTTGGTCGCTGGGTGCGCTGCTCAGGGCGGGGAGGCGGCACTTGCCCCCTAGGTCTTAGTCAGCTGCGCCTACCTCAAGGGGGCGGACCGAGGAGAGGACCTCGGCGAAGCTCCCCGCGACCTTGAAGATCCCTTCCTCGAAGCCGTACTCGTGGTCTAGGTAGAAGACCTCCCCCGTGAGGCTACTCACGAAGAAGCCATTCCCGCAGCCATCGCCCGCGATCGGGATATATCCCTCGCAGTAGGTCTCGAAGCCCCCGAACTTCTGGTATTCGGCTAGGTAGCCCGGGAGCTCCTCTAGGGAGAGGAAGCGCTCGACCTCCATCCCGTACTCGGGCGCGCCCGCTCCTTCGGCCTCGGAGGAGGTGACGCTCGCCCCGCCTGGGAAGGAGCCTGCCCCCACCTCGGTATAGAAGTGGATGAGCGCCTCCTTGCCGGGGAAGTCGCCTGGGAATACGGCTTCGATGGCCTCACGGCTCGCTCGTGGCGCCTCCGCGACGTCCTCCGCCCCCTGGAATAGGGCGGGCTGATCAGCTTCTCTCCTTTCCATTAGAGCTCTTAGCGCTTGGCTCGAGGAGCGGCTGACTAGTAGTCTAGGTACTCGCCGAAGCCCTGCAGCATCTCCTTTAAGGTCTCAGGGTCAGCGCAGGCCTCCTTGAAGGACTCGGCGAAGCGCCTAAGGGCGGATTCGCTCGAGGAGTACATGCAGAACATGCTGCTCTCCGAATCAAACCCCACCTCATCCTCCAGCTCGACGCGTCCCGAGTGCAGGTGGTACTGGGCTAAGGCATCCCAGAAATAGCCGCCGTACTCAAGGTCTTCGTCCAGCTCTAGCTCGTCTGGGGATAGGGCGAGGAGGCTAAGGGCATCATCGTCCGTCACTAGGGTGAGACTCCAGCTATCGCTATGCTGAATGAGTCTGAAAGGACTTAATGTTTCTTCTTTCATAGGCCTGTTATCCTTCTTTTACGTCACTCTTGACTGCCATAAGTCGAGCGAATAGCGCATCCGCAGCCTCCTTGGTGCCAGTTCTATACTTTGCAGGGATCTTTTTCTCGTTCCGCTCCCACCAGGCATTCCACAGCTCCTGTACCTTCTTTCGCTTGAGCCTATATATGGATCCTGCGACGGTGTTGGGGTAGCGCTCACAGATCATCAGCAGGAGCTCTATGCATACCAATAGGCTTTGGCAGCCATCGTCATACTTTGGGTCCTCTAGATAGGTGGAGCACTCTTGGATCTCCTTTATAAGCCCGAGGAAGTACCTAAGCGGAACTAAATCGGCCTTGCTGTTATTCTCGGGGCGGTCCCCATATACTTTATGATCACTCATGTCTTAGGTGGATGTAGCTAGTATTTGTATCTTGCTTCGAGTACGTAGGCCCGAGGCTCCTCGATAAGGAGGATGCCCCTCTAGGGCTCTTGTCCTGCTGCTAAGGCAAAGGTAATTAATTTATAAGCGCAGGCGCGGCATGCACTGCCAAGGACCTCGGGGGGCTCGCTATAAGGCCGAGCAGGGTACGATGCCTGGAGCTCGCTTCGCCCTATAGATAGGCGCCAAACCAATAGGCGACCCTTTGCGGATCGATCCCATAGGCAGGCTCCCAGAAGTCCGCTGGGTAGGCCCAGTCGGTGTTGTGCGAGCGCCGAGGAGGGAAGATCATATCGCGGAAGGCTACGGAGGGTGCGGGATGCTGCGGCGTCCGTAGGATGCCACAGTAGCCGAAGGTCTCCAGTAGGTACTGGCACTGCTCTGCGTCCGCCTCGAAGGCAGGAATCTTTCTGAGCTTTGTCAGTACCTGGCGCTTCTTCCCATCCGCAGAGCTCAGCACCTCGAGGATCGCACGGAGGAGCTCGCTATCCTGAAGGGTCGGCTGCGGGGACTCTAGACTCAGAGTGTACTCCAGTATATAGCACAGTGCCGATAGATCATGTCGACAGAAGCCTCCACTCTCTAGGTAGAGCTTCTGCATTACCTCGGGCTCGAAGGCTTCTTCACTCCTGCGATTGCCACAGAGGACGCAAGGGCTGTACTCAGCATACTCCTCGCTTCGCCGCTCGGGAGGCTGCTCGACGAAGCTATGGTCCTCGAATAGGCAGGAGGAGGCATAGGCCGCGAGCCCTGCCCGCCAATCGAGGCGATGGCTGCTCAGGCTGGCTAAGAAGAGTCGAGCGACCTTATCCTTTGAGGTCTGAGCGAGGAGTCCGATCAAGGTCTGCACTAGTTCGTCGTGGCTCCTCCGTATGCTGTGATGCTGTCCTTGGCTTGTCATAGGTTCTTCTCTGTGTGGGGTGGCTTGTCTGCGAGCAGCTCCTCCAGGTGTGCTAAGCTGCGGAGCTGCTCGAGCACTTGGTGGCGCTGGACGAGTCCGCGATCACTGGGCTTGAAGTCAGGGTAGGCAGAGAGCAGCTGCTCGTAATCATCCAGCCGCCCTTGTAGCCAAAGGAGGATCAGGATCGTCGCTAGGGGATAGGTATAGGCGCTTGGCTTGGCGACTACCTGGCTTAGGACTACCTCCTCTTCTCGGAAGAGGGCGAGCGCGGGGTAGATGAAGTCCCTGACAAGTAGCGGGAGAAGTAACTTGGCAAGGCTGCGAGCATCCTCGCCTGGATACAGACAGACTATGCCGTAGTTCCTGAATGCTGCCCTTCGGGTGAGGTTGGAGGAGTGTTCGGTATAGACACTCTGCAGTCTATTTCCTTCGCCGAGTACGGACCGCAAGAGCCTGCTGAGCCGTCCCTGTGTGACGCTGATGTGGAAGGTGAAGGCTAAGGTCGCCCCCACAGGGGCGTGCGTCCCAGTCAGGAAGCGCATCCGTAAGACTTCTAGCGCGTCCTTCTGCAGCCTAAAGCTCACCTCATTACGCCCAGGCTGCGTGGTGATCTTGACCTTAAGCTCTGCCTCTATGAGTTCCGTGAGCTGCTCGATGAGGAGCGTCTTTGGACGTCGTTTATCGCCCTTCATTAGGTGCTGTCCTTGGCTTATCATAGGCTTTGCTCTGTGTGGTGAGGCCTGTCTGCGAGCAGCTCCTCGGCGGCGAGCAGGTAGATGCGCTCGGTCTCCACTCCGCCTTGTCTTGTCCTCGTCCTGTAGATCTGCTGCTCCCGCCTCGCGAGGTAGGGGGCATAGATGCGCCCAAAGGTATGCTGCGCCTCCAGCCCGAGGCGCTCGGCAGTGGCTAGGTAGCTGACCGTAGGGAGCGTGCTGAAGAAGAGCCGCGGTACGCAGAAGCCCACCTCCTCCCATTCCTCCTCGAGGTCTACGAAGGTCAGGCAGCTGAAGAGGCTACCGTAGACGGGCGGTGGGAGCAGTCGTCGGAAGTAAACTCGGCTGTCGCGCAGTAAGCCCTCGGCGAGGGAGAGCAGGTAGCGTGATAGCTCCTCGCCGTCGAAGTAGTCCCTAAGGAAGTCCACGCTGCTGTACCTAGTGATAAGTGGCAGCTCCTCGAAGCGCCCGTCGGCGAAGCTGAGGCCTGCTATCGTGTCGAAGAGCTGGGGCATCAATAGCCGCCGATATACCTCGGCGGTGATGAATGTCTGCTGTGCTTGCTGCGTCATGTGCTCCTTGAGTGGCTGGGCCGAGGCTTGGCTGGGTCCTGAGCCTTGGGTCCTTGCATTCCTTTCCTTTACTCGTACACCTTGCTACGGAGGTGGTGGCACTTCGTCGAGAGGCACCCCGCTCCGAGTACGAATTTAGGGAGAATTCACCACGCGCCCAGCAGGGACTTAGCTTGGCCTCGTAGCTCTGCCTTTGAGCCTTAGTCTAGAAGGCCGCTCGGGCTACTTCGGGAAAGGTGATGGGAAGGGCCTTGCACCTCCTCCAGAGACGGGTAAGCTAGCTGTCCAAAGGCTTCTTAAAATTTGTCCGTAAATAGACTTTGGTGCACTCGAAGTAGTACGTGATCGTAATGAATGAAAAGTTGTTTATATTTGCAGTAGAACTATCACTTAGACCATACTGGGTAATGAACAGATTCCTACAACGTTTACCGCGCTTGGGCCGCCGTATGAAGGTCGCCCTGCTGCTTGTGGGCGGGGTGGTGGTAGGCTTGGTCGGTCTCTTCCTCTACTTGCTTAGGTTCCACACCTACCTAGGAGACGACCCTTCCGCCTGTGTCAACTGCCACATCATGACCCCCTACTACGCTACGTGGATGCATGGAGCTCATGCCCGCAATACCACGTGTAACGACTGTCACGTACCGCACGACAATGTATTCCGTAAGTACTACTTCAAGGGTAAGGACGGGATGAACCATGTGTACAAGTTTGTCACTCGACAGGAGCGACAGGCGATCCGCGCCATCGATGAGAGCGCAGAGGTCATCATGGAGAACTGCGTACGCTGCCACGCTACCCTCAACACTGAATTGGTCAACACCGGTCGCATCACCTACATGGATGCCAAGTGCGGCGCCGGTCAAGCTTGCTGGGACTGTCACCGAGACGTCGCTCACGGCAAGATGAATTCCCTTTCGTCCACTCCAGGAGCTCAGGTGCCGCTGCCCAAGACGCCGGTACCTGACTGGCTGCAGAAGATGGTGAACTAAGCGCCCTTACTGCATAAGAACAACACTCAGTATAAACAATAAAGACACGCAAGATCATGGCACAACAACTAAAGCGTTGGCAGGGATGGCTCCTATTCGGAGGCTCAATGGTCCTAGTCTTCATCCTTGGCCTCGTCGTCTCCTCGCTTCTGGAGCGTCGCGCTGAGGTGGTGAGCATCTACAACAATCGCAAGCACCTCTTCACGGACTCGATCGTCTCGCAGAACGAAAAGTTCGCCGAAGACTTCCCACGCGAATATCAGTCCTGGGCGAGGACCGCTGACACGACCTACCAGGGTGAGTTCAATGGCTCTCAGCGCGCCGATGTGCTCGCCGCTCGCCCCGAGATGGTCGTCCTCTGGGCTGGCTATTCCTTCGCTATGGAGTACAACACGCCCCGCGGTCACAAGCACGCTATCGAGGATATGACCGAGATCCTACGTACGGGCTCCCCAGGGGTGGATGGTAATAAGGATATCCAGCCTGGTACCTGCTGGACCTGTAAGAGTCCCGACGTCCCCCGTATGATGCGCGAGAAGGGTATCGCTGAGTTCTACAAGGCCCCCTGGAGTCAGTGGGGTAATGAGATCGTCAATACCATCGGCTGCTCGGACTGTCATGATGCCCGCACGATGAATCTCAAGCCCGCTCGCCCCGCTATCTACGAGGCCTTCCAGCGCCGCGGGGAGGATCTCTCCAAGCAGTCCCACCAGGATATGCGCTCACTGGTCTGCGCGCAGTGCCACACCGAGTACTACTTCAAGGGCGATGGCAAGTACCTCACCTTCCCCCAGGACAAGGGCTTCACGGTAGAGGATATAGAGAAGTACTACGACGAGATGAACTACTCCGACTACACGCACAAGCTCTCCCGTGCCCCTATCCTCAAAGCCCAGCACCCCGACTACGAGCTCTGGCGCATGGGTATTCATGGACAGCGTGGCGTCTCCTGTGCTGACTGCCATATGCCCTACGTGAGCGAGGGCGGCGTCAAGTACACCGACCACCAGATCGTCAGTCCTCTGGCCCGTATCGACAAGACCTGTCAGACCTGCCACCGTGAGGATGAAGAGACCCTCCGACGGAACGTGTATGATCGTCAGCGCATGGCCAACGACGTACGCAACCGCGTAGAGAAGGAGCTGGCGAAGGCGCACATCGAGGCTAAGTACGCTTGGGACAAGGGCGCTACCGAGCCTGAGATGAAGGATGCCCTGCAGGCTATCCGCAAGAGCCAGTGGCGCTGGGACTTCGCTGTCGCTAGCCACGGAGCTTCCTTCCACGCACCGCAGGAGGTGACGCGCATCCTAGGGCAGAGCCTCGGCTATGCACAGGAGGCACGACTGGCCATCGCTAAGGTACTGGCCAAGCACGGCTTCGCTGGCGACGTCCCTATGCCCGATATCTCGAGTAAGGAAAAGGCCTGGGCCTACATTGGCCTCGACGGCAAGAAGCTGCAGGCTGACAAGGCTGAGTTCCTCAAGACGGTAGTCCCCAAGTGGGTCCAGTCGGCTAAGCAGCAAGGCAAGCTCATCGAGCTCTAGACCTAGCCGCCCTCGGCTAGAGTCGCATCCCATATCCCTCTTCGACGCGGCGACAGACCTCATCGTCTGCCGCCGCGCTTCCTCTCTCTCCAACCTCTCTCCCCACGCTCCTATGTTCAATAGACTCTGGAAAATGAAGGAAGGCTTTGTCACCGGTGCAGGGCTGATCCTCGTGGGGCTGGCGCTACAGTACAGCGTCGGCCCGATCGACTGGTCAGCCTTTGCCTTCCCGATCAATGCCATCTGCCTCGTCCTCTACCTCGCCTTCCTAGCCCTCATCTATGCGCTGCGGCATCGCGTACGGCTCTTCTCCTTCTTCTTCACGACGGAGGCTGCCGTCCCGACGCTCATCTATGCGGCGCTGCTCACCGTGGCGATGGGGCTCACCCGACAGGTAGCGCCTCACGAGCGAGCCATCGATCCCATCGGGCTGACGCGTATGCTGTCCTTCTGGCCCTTTGTGCTCATCTACGGCCGCCTCACGGGCATCGTAGGCCTCATCGCGATACGGCAGATCCTTCACTTCCGTCTCAGGGAGCTTCCCTCCCTACTGTCGCACCTCGGCGTCTTCATCGCTATCGTCGCTGCGACCCTCGGGAGTGCCGACATGGAGCGCGTCAAGCTGACGGCTAGCATGGATATGCCCGAGTGGCGTGCCACACACGAGCAGGGCTTCCTCGAGCTGCCGCTGGCGATCCAGCTGGAGAAGTTCACCATCGACGAGTACCCGCCCAAGCTCCTCATCATCAATAGTAAGACGGGGAAGTCCATCCCCGCAAAGAACCCCGAGATCGTCCTTGTCGATAAGCATTTCCGCGAGGGCAAGCTACTGAAGTGGCGCATCCGCGTGCGTCAGAACCTTCCGCTCGCGGCGCCCGTCGTCACCTCCGACACCGTCAGGTACGTCGGCTGGGGCTCGTCTGGAGCCGTCACGGCGCTTCTGGTAGAGGCGCAGCCCATGGAGGGCGATCGCGCTGTGGGCAAGCCTCTAGTAGGCTGGGTCACCTGCGGCAGCTACCTCTTCCCCTTCCAGGAGCTCAAGCTGACCAAGGACCTGAGCCTCGTCATGGCACGCCGCGAGCCCGAGCGCTACGCCTCCCGCATCCATGTCTATACGAGGTCGCAGAAGAATATCGTCGCTACCGTCGAGGTCAATAAGCCCGTCTCCATCGACGGCTGGCGTATCTATCAGCTCAGCTACGATGAGTCGATGGGCCGATGGAGTGAGACCAGTACCTTCGAGCTCGTCAAGGACCCCTGGCTGCCTGCCGTCTACGTAGGGATCTACCTGCTGCTAGCGGGTGCTGTGCTCACCTTCATCTTCTCGCAGAAACGGCGCTAGTGCTCCCTCGCTGAGCGAAGGGCTGCCCCGCACGCTGCAGGCCTAGGACGGCCTCAAGCGTGTGCCGCTGCGCCCTATGCCTCGATCGCTTCTCCTCTTCACCTCATTCAATACGATCTCCATGACTTGGGATTCCTTCATATACTTCGCCATCCCTGCCCTCCTGCTGTGGGCGGGCGGTGCTTGGACGGCTTGGAACAAGCGTCCCCTTCCTACCTACCTTCTTACCTTCGCTGGGCTAGCTGTCTACTTCGCCTTTATCCTCGGGCTGTGGCTCTCGCTGGAGCGTCCGCCGCTGCGCACGATGGGGGAGACGCGTCTGTGGTACGCCTTCTTCCTCCCCACGGCGGGGCTCATCGTGTATTCCCGTTGGCGCTACCCCTGGATCCTAGCCTTCAGCACGATCCTCGCTGGGGTCTTCACGACGATCAACCTCGTGAATCCCGATATCCACAACAAGACGCTGATGCCTGCGCTGCAGAGCCCGTGGTTCGCCCCGCACGTCATCGTCTATATGTTCGCCTACGCCGTGCTCGGTGCTGCGGCGCTGATGGCGGCGTATCTGCTGTGGTTCAAGAAGAAGTCCATCACCGAGCATGAACTCGATATCTGCGACAACCTCGTGCAGGTGGGCTGGGCCTTCATGACCGTCGGGATCCTCTTCGGTGCGCTGTGGGCCAAGGAAGCCTGGGGGCACTACTGGGCTTGGGACCCCAAGGAGACTTGGGCGGCCGCCACGTGGTTTGCCTACCTGGCCTACATCCATCTACGCTTGAGAGCCGACCGCTACCATCGTGCCGCGCTTTGGGGGCTCGTTATCTCCTTCGTCCTCCTGCAGATGTGCTGGTGGGGTATCAATTATCTGCCCTCTGCCCAAGGCGTGAGCGTCCACACCTATAGCCTGGGCTAAGTTCGGCTAAGTCTCGCTTCGCGCGGCTCTCCCTCCGGAGCCCGCTTCGCGTACCAAGACAGCGTCCCCATCCTCTGCTACGGCAGAAGATGGGGACGCTTCGTATAGGTATCCTGCTCCTTCGCGAGGCTCCCGCCTCCGTCCTGCAGTGCCCAGCCAAGTCGCCACCGCCTAGGCTTCGCGAGCCGATGTAGAAGGGTAGCCTCGACCCAAGCTATACCTTCCACGACCGAAGGCTATACGTCTCGCGGTCGAAACGTATACGTTTCACGACCGCAAGGTATAGCTCTTGCTTGCTCTAGCTATTGGCCTCAGCTCCCTGACCTTCCTTACGCGACCAGCTTGGGGCAAGCGCTCAGGTTGACGAAGCCGCTCCTTCCCTTCCTCCGCCTTTGACCTCAGCGAAAACGCTAGCGAGCCCAAGCGCAGCGCAGGTATAGGCGAAGGCCTTCTGAGGGATATCAGTCACGGCGCTGAGGGACGTCCGTCGCGGCCGCGACTGATAGCAGTCAGCACCCCTGACTGATATCCCTCAGCTTCGCCCCTGCTCTCCGTTTGCTCGTCTCCATGCCTCGGTCCGCACGCTACTTGTATAGGTGCGACCTCGAGAGGGACGGCTACGACCCAGCTCAAGTCCGTGGCTCTAGGAGCTGAAAGGATGTCCTTCTCCTCGGCAAAGACGGCCCCGATAAGTCCTCGCTACAGCCGCTTGAGCTGGGGGAGAGGCCGCCTAGCGCATACCTATATATAGGGGCTGTATCTCGAGAATGAGTATCTTTGTCCCTGCAATGTTACTCCTAGACCTACTCTTTACGTTCCTCAAAGGGATACTTATCGGGGTCTTGGTCTCCGCACCCATGGGACCGACAGGCCTCCTCTGCCTACGTGAGACTTCACGAGGCGGGCGGCGCGAGGGTATGCTCGTCGGCCTAGGAGCTACCCTGAGTGATCTGCTGTATGGCCTCATCGCTTACCTCGGGGTCGGCTTCATCCTCAATCTGCTGGATCGCTACAGCAGCGAGCTGCGTCTCGGGGGGAGTGTCTTCATCCTAGCCTTCTGCTTCTTCCTGCTGAGGCGTCGTATGCCGGCGGGGGAGGAGGATGAGCCCGTCGAGAGCCACCCACTCAAGTCCACCTACAGCGTGAAGAAGGTCTCCGGAGCCTTCTTCCTGACCCTCTCCAATCCCTTCATCATCCTACTCTTCCTGCCGCTGTATGCGCGTCTAGAGTTCGTGCGCGTCGTCAAGCTCCAGTTCGTGGAGTTCTTCGTCGCGATGTCGGGCATAGGGCTTGGGTGCCTCCTGTGGTGGATCACGCTGACCTACATCGTGCGCAAGGTGTCCAATCGCTTCGGCTCGCATCGCCTGGAGTGGATCAATCGCATCGTCGCCCTCGTGCTCATCGTCATCGCCCTGCTGGGTATATACTCCGTCTTCCACGAATAGCTGGGGGCTATCTCTACTGGGGCGCCACGCGTGCCGCCTCGGTCAGGACAGCCCCAGCGAGTGCTCACCAATACATTATACTACTTATGGCTTCAGCTAGACTTCCCCGCCTCGAGCGAGGCTCCCTCAGTCTACAGGAATTCACGCCTCTCCTGCAGGAGCAGGGTCAGCTCCTCTACATCGATACGCTGAACTGGCGTCAGGACTTCCCCCATCGCCCTCTCGTGGCTGCCTACCTGGCCTACGACGCCGAGGCGCTCTACATCAATTACCGCGTCTCGGGCGAGGATCTACGCACGCTTTCCCCAGGGGATGGCAACTACGTGCACGAGGATAGCTGCGTCGAGTTCTTCATGCAGCGCGAGCGCGGCACGGCCTACATCAACTTTGAGTTCAACGCGGCAGGCGTCTGCTACGCGGCACACCATGCCAGCCCCTCCGAGGCGGTACTGCTGAGCGCCGAGGAGTTCGCCAGCATCGAGCGCTGGGGTGACCATCAGGGGCAGCATGGCCTCGAGCGTACGGGTCCCGCAGCCTGGCAGCTGACGGTGGCTATCCCCTGGACGACGATGGGCTATGCTGCAGGACAGCTGCCCCGCGAGTTCTATGCCAATCTCTACAAGTGTGGGGACAAGACGGCCCACCCACACTTCCTCAGCTGGGCTCCGATCCAGGAGGTGGAGCCTGCCTTCCATCGCCCCCAGTTCTTCGGTACCTTCGTGCTGGACTAGGCTAGGGATAGCCTGGAGCCAGCCCTCTCGCCAAGCGCATTGACCCAGATGAAGCGACCCATCCTACTCCTCCTCGGCCTGCTGTCCCTCCTCGGGGGGCAGCGGGCTGAGGCTCAGCAGCCCGACAGCACCGAGCGGCAGCGCCTCGAGCAGCTGCGGCTACAGCTGCTGGCGCCCCGTGTCAAGCCTCAGGGGCTCGACCCCGACCTCGACCGTCTCTTCCGCTACGAGCCGCCCTATCCCTTCAACGATACGCAGGGCTATCACTTCCTCGCCGCCTATGCAGCGGGGCAGATGCGTAGCCGCCAGTCCGAGACAGGGGGCAGCGGGCATACCTTCCGCAGGATCATAGAGCTCGCGGTGGGGCGCAACTTCGACTTCGGGCGCTGGACGCTGGGTATCGATGGGCTGGCGAACCTTGTCCCCGACCGCAATAGCATCGACGGGCAGTGGCTGGGCTATGAGGTCCAGCTGGTGCGCCACCTCGCTCCAGGGCGTAGCGTAGCGCTGCGCAGCTCGAATAACTACACGCTGCGGAGCCGCCATTGGTTCAGCGAGAACCATCTCTTGCTCTACTACGCGCCGCAGCGCTCGGGGCTCCTCGTCCTCTCTGGGGGGCGTACCTCGCGGGGCACCTATCACCTCACACCCGAGGAGATCTACCGCGGCTATTACCCCTCACTGCAGCTGGGCAATGGCCCGATGCGCGCCTACAGCAAGGACTTCGTCTCGCTACGCAATGGCCTCGGCTTCCTCCGAGGGCAGCTGCACCTCACCACGGCGCTGAGCTGGGAGGATCGACGCCCGCAGGTGGAGCTGCCGCTACAGCACCATCGCCGCTTTGGGCTCAGCACGCAGCTGCTCCTAGCCCCACAGGCGCTCAATCGCACCGTAGCGGGCGAACTCCTCCCCATAGGCTACCGACGTGAGCTTGGGCTAAGCTACGAGCAGGCTACGGGCCTCGGCGCGCTGGATCGCAGCGCTGTGCCTTACCTCCGCTATCAGCAGCTCGAGCTCTTCGCTCGCGGGAGCTTCGCCCTCGGCCGGGGCCAGCTGGACTTCACCGCGCTGGTGGGGAAGCGCTGGGATGAGGAGCTCCTGGACAGTGGTGAGGCACGCTACTTCGAGCAGCTCAGTGACCTGGGGCGTGTACCCTTCCGCTACGCTTGGGCGACGCTGCCTATAGACTTCACGGGCGGCGAGGCCTGGGCGAGCCAGAGCGTCAACTACCTCGGGCGTGACTTCTTCCTGACGCGTAGCCGCGGTCTGGGGGAGGTGCTACGTCTGGACGAGGCCTTCCACTTCAAGGCCGTAGAGACGCGTGACGGCCGTAGCTACCTCGAGGGAGGCTATTCCCTCGGCTGGGGGGATATGGCGCGCCTCGGGCTCTTCGTCGGGCACGAGCTGCAGCGGAGCAAGACGCGCCTAGCCCTGCGCCTCAGCCTCCCCATCTTCTGCCTCAGCTCCAGCTGGAGCGAGCGCCGCTAGCCTCGTGGACCTCACGGCGCTACTCATTACTTCATAGCTCATCTCCTTGGCATCAGCTACTCTTGCTCGGGCTAGCCGAAGGCTGGCCTTAGCCGACCTATTGCGCATCGGTACCCCCATCATCCTAGGGCAGATCGGCCTTATCCTGGTCAGCCTCGCCGACAACATCATGGTGGGGAAGTACCATACCGATGCGCTGGCCTCGGCCTCCTTTGTCAACAATATCTTCTCCGTCTTCTTTGTCCTCGGCCTGGGCTTCAGCTACGGGCTGACGCCGCTCGTCTCGCAGGCGCATGCTCGGCAGCAGTCGAGCCGCCTGGGGCGTCTGCTGCGCCATAGCCTGCTGCTCAACCTCGCTGTCGGACTGCTGCTCTCGCTGCTGCTGGTCGGGGTCTACGCCTTCCTCCCGATCTTCGACCTGCCCGAGCGCCTGCTGCCCGAGGTGCGCTCCTATTACCTGCTGCAGCTGGCGAGCTTCATGGTCTTCATGGCTACGGGGGCGCTGAAGCAGTTCTTCGACGGGATAGGGCGCACCATCGTGCCTATGTGGGCGATCCTACTGTCGAATGTCCTGAACGTCCTCGGCAACTATCTGCTGATCTTCGGCGCGCTGGGCTGCCCCGAGCTGGGCCTCTTCGGCGCGGGGCTCTCGACGCTCTTCGCCCGTATCTTCGCCCTTGGGGTGCTGCTCGTGGCGCTTCGCTATAGTCGTACGCTAGGCGTGACCTATCGCTACGTGCGTGAGCTGAGGCTGCACGCGGCCTTCCTGCGTCGCCTCTTCCGCCTAGGCTTCCCCATAGGCGTGCAGATGGGCGTGGAGGCCGCCGCCTGGACGGTGGCCATCCTGCTGGTCACGCCCCTCGGGGTGAACGCACTGGCGGTGCATCAGAATCTCATCACCCTCACGCTGCTGGGCTACTTCATCTACTACGGCCTCGGGGCAGCGACGACGATCCTCGTCAGCCGTGCTCATGGGGAGGGCGATGTGGCGCGTGCGCGTGGCGTGGTCCACGTGGCCCTGCTGCTGGCAGAGCTGGTGGCGCTGCTTGTGATGAGTGGGCTCCTGCTCGGGCGGCACTGGCTGGGCTATATCTTCAGCGACGATCCCGCCGTGGTCACGATGACGGCGCTGGCCGTCATCCCTATGGCGCTCTATCAGCCAGGGGATGCGCTGCAGGTCATCTACGGCAATGCGCTGCGCGGGATCGAGGATGTCAAGCGCATGACCTACTATGCCTGCGGGATTCACCTCGTGCTGGCTCCGCTGCTGTCCTATGCTTTTGGCTTCCACCTCGGGCTCACCGAGCCAGGAGCACAGCTGACGGCTATCTGGTCCTCCTTCCCCGTGAGCCTGCTACTGCTCGGCATTCTGCTGGCTATCCGCTTCCGCTGGGCGACGCAGCGTATGGTGCGGCAGAGCGCCTAGCGGGAGGCCTTTTACCCTCGTCTTGGGGCTAAGCTCTCGAGAGGGCTGCGGCGCTGTCCTAACTTGCGTATATGCAGAGAAAGAGCTACCTTTGCAGAGCAAATCGCGAAAGCGAGATGCAGATGAGCGGCGGCTGTGGTGTAATTGGTAGCCACGTCAGACTTAGGATCTGATGCCGCGAGGCGTGGGGGTTCGAGTCCCTTCAGCCGCACTTAGAGCGCTTAGTTCTCCTTAGGAGGGCTAAGCGCTCCGTCTTTTTAGACCGATCTCTTCCCCTTGCTTCCCCAGTCCTCAGTCGTAGCTCAGCCAGCAGCCTTAGGACGGTCTGAACGCCCTTGCCCGCTACAGCGGGCGAAGGGGACTGCCCAGCCCGCCTGCTATGTCCCGCTAGGGCAGGGGCTCGTGAGGGATATCTGTCAGCACGCTGAGGGACGTCCGTCAGGCTGGTGAGGGATAGCAGTCAGCGCGCTAAGGGATAGCCCTCAGGATGCTGGGACAAGGCTCCCGCCGCGCTCCGACTCCTTGAGCGCTTTACTTCGAGCCCCTAGATGAAGCGCCGAAGACTCGGCGCGGGCTTGTCCTTAGCTCGCTGTGCTCGAGCTGCCCTGCTCCCCGCATAAGCCTCACGACAGACGGGGCGCTCGCTGGGCGCTCGCTGAGGCAAACTTGCTTATCTGCATGGACTGCCGTATTTTTGTTCCCCGAAGAACCAAGGACAAAGGGGTGCTGACGATCCGCCGTAGGGCGATCTGAGGCTGAGATGAGACCCTCAACACCTGACCCAGGCAATGCTGGCGTAGGAATTGTCATCATCACATACCAGTATACCCTTTCCCTTCGCTCTGCACTACCGATAGTACAAGTATTGTATGATGAAGAGAAAACTTATCCTCCCCGTGGTGGCCCTCTCACTGCCCGGCCTCCCTTCCCAGCCGCTCCACGCTATAGGCCTTAGCCTACAGGATAGCATCAAGACACATCGCCTCGAGGAGGTGCAGGTCACCGCGACCCGTGCCTCGGCCAAGACGCCCATGTCCTATACCAACGTGGGCAAGACCCAGCTACAGAAGTCCAACCTCGGGATGGACATCCCCTACCTCCTGCTGCAGACGCCCTCGGTCGTAGCGACCAGCGAGCCGGGCTTCGGTATCGGCTACACCTACATCCGCGTGCGTGGAGTCGACGCCGCGGGGATCAATGTGATGACCAATGGCGTGCCGCTCAATGACTCGGAGAGCCAAGGCGTCTTCTGGGCCAATATGCCCAACTTCTCCTCCAGCGTCCAGGATGCCCAGCTGCAGCGTGGGGTGGGTACCTCGTCCAATGGCTCGGCAGCCTTCGGCGCCAGCCTCAACCTACGTACGGACAACTTCTCCCTCACGCCTCGGGCGTCGATCTCCGTCCTCGGAGGCTCCTTCCACACCCTACGCCGTGAGGTCAGCGCCTCTACGGGACGTATCGCGGGGCACTGGGCCCTCGAGGCGCGCGTAGGGCGCACCGCTACCGATGGCTACGTGGATCGCAGCGGTACGAAGGGCGACTCCTACTTCCTCCAGGCAGGCTACTTCGGGGAGCGCAGCGTCTTCAAGCTCCTCGCCTTCGGCGGCAAGCAGCGTACGGGTATCGCCTGGAACGGACTGAGCCCCGAGGATGAGGCTAAGTATGGCCGCCGCTACAACAGTGCTGGGCACGTCAATCCCAGCGCCCCAGCCTCCGAGGCACGCTACCGCGAGAACACCGACAACTACGAGCAGCGCCACTACCAGGCACAGCTCACCCAGCAGCTCAGCGATCGGCTGACGCTGAGCCTGACGGCACACTATACGCAGGGCTACGGCTACTACGACGAGTACAGATCCCAGGAGAAGCTCTCCAAGATGGGGCTGGCGAACTTCCAGCAGACGCAGCCCGACGGCTCGACAAAGACCATCAAGAAGATCGACCTCCTACAGGCTAAGTATCTGGACAATGACTTCGGCGGCCTCATCGCAGGGCTGGAGTACAAGACTCCACGCCTGGAGCTGACGGCGGGCCTCTCGGGGAACCACTTCGTCAACGACCACTACGGCTATCGCTCGCCTATCACCGCCACGCCCTACAGCCTCGACCCCTCGCAGCGCTACTATGATAACCGCGCCCACAAGACTGACCTCTCGGGCTTCGTTAAGGCGAGCTATGAGCTCCTCTCGGGGCTGAGCCTCTTTGCCGACCTGCAGTACCGCTTCATCGACTACCGTATATCGGGGACCAACGATCGAGTAGAGCAGGGCAAGCCTCAAGAGCTAAGCCTCAAAAAGCGCTTCAACTTCTTCAACCCCAAGGCGGGGCTCTTTTACCAGTTCGCCCCCCAGCATCACCTCTACGCCTCAGTAGCCGTAGCACACCGCGAGCCCAATAGGGACAACTACACCAAGGTCACGCCCAAGGACTACCCCAATGCCGAGCGCCTCACCGACTGGGAGCTGGGCTACGGCTACCGCAGCGAGCGCTTCACCGCGGGCGTCAACGTCTACTACATGCGCTACAAGGATCAGCTGGTGAAGAACGGTAAGAAAAGCGACGTCGGCGGAGACCTCAGTGAGAACGTCGCCAAGAGCTACCGCGCGGGCGTCGAGCTATCCTCCTCCCTCCTGTTGCTCCCCTCGCTCCGCTGGGACCTTGCCCTCGGGATGAGCCGCAACCGGATCGCCGACTACACGCTCTATGTCGAGGACTACGACAGTGGCAAGCTCGTGGCGAAGCAGTATCAGGATACGGAGATCGCCTACTCACCCTCAGCGACCGTCAGCAACACGCTGACGCTGACGCTCGGGCGCTTCGAGGCCGCCCTCTCCAGCCAGTTCGTCGGCCGTCAGTACCTAGACAATACGACCAGCCAGACGCGTAGCATCCCGAGCTACCACGTAGAGCATCTGCGCCTCGGCTACGAGCTGCCCGTCAGCTTCGTCAAGGGCTGGAGCCTCAACCTCCAGCTCAGCAACCTGCTGGATCGCCGCTATGTCAGTGGCGGCTGGGGTGGCTTCGGCCTCTCTGGGGGGCAGGAGTCCTCGTGGCTGGTCTTCTACCCTCAGGCGGGGCGCCACCTGCTGCTGGGGACGACGATTACGCTGTAGCCGCTCGCCCGCCTAGTCCTTACCCCTTATTCCCCTTCCCCTATGGACCAAGTGCTCCCTTATCTGGCGAGTCATCCGCTGGAGCTCGTCACCATCTGCATCTCCCTCGTCTGGCTCGTGCTGGAGTACCGCGCGAGTATCTGGCTGTGGCCTGTGGGCATCATCCTGCCGCTGCTGTGGCTCCCGATCGCCTGGGGGGCGCGCCTCTACGGGATGCTCGCCATCAACGTCTACTACCTGGTGACGAGTGCCTGGGGCTGGTTCGTCTGGCTGCGTCGTAGGCCCAGCACGGCGGCCGAGGAGCTGCCCATCACGGATATCCCACGCCGCACGCTCGGCTGGACGCTCCTCCTCTCGGGTCCCCTCTACGGGCTCCTCATCGCGCTGGGGACGAACTATCTCCCCGAGTGGCGCATCCCCTGGGCCGATGGCCTCCTGACGGTCTCCTCCATCGTCGGGATGATCTGGATGGGGCGTAAGTGGCGTCAGCACTGGCTCTGCTGGATCGTGGCCAACGCCGCCGGCATCATCTCGCTGTGGACGGCCGAGGACTACCTCTCGATGCTGGTCTACCTGACGAACTTCGTCGTCTCCTTCTTCGGCTACCGCAAGTGGTCGCTCTTGATGAAGGAGCAGGACGCTACAGCTGCAGCCCGATGAAGCACTACCCACGCTATAGCCTCGAGACGCTGTCCAAGCGCATAGTCCTCGCCAACGGTGCCTTCCCCCAGGCGCCGCTCCCGCTGGCACTCATCGATCGCTGGGTGGCAGGGGCGGAAGGCTACAGCCTCACCTGCTGCGATGGTGGGGTGAACAAGCTACGGCAGTACACCGAGCGCCTACCCGATGCCGTGGTGGGCGACCTTGACTCCGCTGCCCCCGAGCTGAGACAGCTCCTCGAGGATCGTACGCACCACAGCCCCGACCAGGAGACCAACGACCTGACGAAGACCATGCGCTACCTCCATGCCAGCTACGGGCCGAGTGCCATCACGCTGCTCGGCGCCAGCGGAGGGCGCGAGGATCACCTGCTGGCGAACCTCGCGCTGCTGCCGACCTACGCGCCGCTGGTGGAGGAGCTCGTGATGCTGACCGATGAGGGCTACTTCCTCCTCATCACTGAGCCCTCGCTGGTGGCGGTGGAGCCTGGGCAGCAGCTCTCGGTCTTCGACTTCTACCACCAGCAGCTCACCTTCCGCGGTGTGCGCTGGCCCCTGGAGGCGCACACGCTGCCTGAGCTGTGGAATGGCTCGCTGAACTGTGCTACCGCCCCCGAGGTCTACCTCGAGGCGGAGCGGCCACTCCTCCTCTACGTGGCGAACCTCTAGCGGACGAAGGGCCTAGCCGTCCAGCTGCAGCCGCCCTTAGCCTAAAGACAGCCCCCGCCAGCTCTACGGAGCTGACGGGGGCTTTGCTTTGGGTGCGGAAGGCGTACCCTATTCTGCTTCCTTCCCTTGACCTTACTCAAGGCGAAGGACGGTACAGGCCTCAGCGGGCTGCCGCGCTAGGGGCGGCGCGCTGAGGGATATCCGTCAGCGCGCTGAAGGACGGCAGTAAGGAGGTGGAGGGATATCAGTTAGACCGCTGAGGGATATCCCTCGTGAGGCTAGGATAAGGCTCGAGGCTTGCTCGGCCGCTGCCTTCCCCTGTGTGAGGGCGTGGGCTTGCTTCCCTGGCACTAGCTCTAAGTTCGCCCTCGAGGCGGAGAAGATGGGCCATTTCGTCTGCCTGGCATCGAGCTCGCAGTCGTCCTAAATTAGATCCCCCGATAGCTCCACGGAGCCATCGGGGGATATTACTTGGAGGGAGCAGGTAGGGGGCAAGGGCCGTCCCGCTGCCTAGTAGTCGTAGCTGACCTCCCAGTCCTGAGCGCAGTTCTCCTTGCCGCACTCCTCGATCATCGCCATATCCTGTCGCGCCTGCTGCCCTATGGTCGTCAAGAGATCGCCCGTGATGGCCGAATTGATCCCTACATAGATCGCGCGGCGCTGCAGCTCGGGGCTGAGCTGGGCACGTCCGCCCGAGAAGCGGAGGAAGGCCGTGGGATTGACGAAGCGGAAGAGTGCGATGGCGGAGAGGATCTCGTCGGGCGTCAGGGGAGAGGCCTCGCCGAGGGGCGTCCCCTCGATGGGCTGGAGGATGTTCATTGGGATGCTCTCCGAGCCGAGGCTACGCAGGTAGAAGGCTAGCTCTACGCGCTGCTCGAGCGTCTCACCCATCCCGAGGATGCCCCCACAACAGATGCGCATGCCTACGCGGCGGGCGGCGGCGAGGGTATCTGCCTTGTCCTGCTGGGTATGTGTCGTGCAGAGCTGAGCGAAGTAGCTGGGGGCGGTCTCCATATTGCAGTGGTAGGTGGTCACGCCGCTCTCGAAGAGCTCCTGCAGCTGGTGCTCCTTCAGCAGCCCGAGCGAGGCGCAGCACTTCATCTCGGGTATGGCGCGCTTGATGGCGCGGTAGCTGATGGCGATCTGCTTGATCTCGCTGTCCGTCTGGCGTCGTCCGCTCGCCACGAGGGAGAAGCGCCCTATGCCCTGCTTGTGATTGTAGGCTGCCTGTGCCACGCAGGCGCTGGGGCTGACCAGAGCGTAGCGCTCGGCTCCCGTGGCGTAGTGGCCACTCTGGGCGCACCACTTGCAGTCCTCGGGGCAGTTGCCACTCTTGGCATTGATGATGGAGCAGGTATCGAAGGCCTTGCCGAGGAAGTGCTCGGTCAGCTCGTGGGCTGCCTCGTAGAGGGCCTCCTTGTCGGGGTGGGTGAGTAGGGCATAGCCCTCCTCGGGGCTCAGGCTACCGCCGTCGAGGACGCGCTGCTTGAGCTCGGTGATGTCTAGGGTCATGAGTGTTTAAGTGACAGGCTAGGGCTAGGGCCGCTAGCGGGGAGGGGCTAGGCTCGGGTGCTTGGGATAGGAGCCTAGCGGATACGGATATATAGAGAGCGCCGCAGCACGGCACGCCCCCAGCCAGTAGGGTACGTGTCGTGCTGCGGCGGCTCGAGGTGCATGTGCTCGGTGCTCGTGGGCTTACTTAGCGATGCGCTCCAGCCACTTGAGCATGGCGAGCATCAGGAACATCGAGATGGCGCAGGCCACCACGAAGAAGAGCCAGCAGGCCCAGAGGGGGAGCGAGGTGTAGAGGATCCCACCGATGAAGAGCAGGGAGTTCCCGATCGCCGTAGCAGCGAGCCAGCAGCCCTGCATCAGCCCCTGCATGTGGGGAGGTGAGACCTTGGACACGAAGGAGAGCCCAAGGGGCGAGATGAAGAGCTCGGCGACGGTGAGGATGAAGTACAGCCCGATCATCACCATAGGCGTCAGGCGCATGTCCTCCTTGGCGGCCTCCGCCATGTCGGAGAGGGCTTCCTTACCCGGCAGATCAAGGGAAACGAAGGAGAGGAAGACGTAGGCTAGGGCAGCGATACCCATCCCGATGGCGATCTTGCGTGGTGCAGAGGGCTCCTTGCCCTTACGTCCGAGCGCGCCGAAGATGGCCATGACCACGGGCGTCATCAGGACGACGAAGATCGGATTGACCGCCTGGAAGATCTCGGCTCCCTGGATCACGGTGAAGCCTAGGTCAATGCGGATCGTCGAGAGATCCACGTAGTCGCGGGCGAAGTAGGAGAGGGAGTAGCCGTTCTGATGGAAGGACATCCAGAAGAAGATAACGACGGCGAAGACGGCGAAGAGTGCCGTGACGCGCTGACGTACCTCCTGGGCGCTCATCTTGATCTCCTCGCGGCTCAGCTTCGACCCGTCAGTGCTAGCCACTGCCTTCTGCCCGGGATTGGGGAAGCGAGACTTGTTGACGAAGAAGATGACCAGGGAGACGAAGATCATCACGATGGCTGCGGCGAAGGCGTAGTGGAAGCCCTCGGAGAAGACGCTCAGGTAGCTCTGGACGAAGTCCTTGGTGCTGGCGAAGGTCTGACCGTCCAGGGGCACGCGGGTCGCGAGCTCCTTGAGGTTCTCCAGCGCCTGAGGCTTCATGCTCTCACCATGCTGCAGGTAGTCGTGGCAGAGGCCAGGCAGGTCGGCGTTGTAGGCGAAGCCATTGGCCTTGAGCCACCAGTTGCGGATGGCCACTGCGACGAAGGGCGCGAAGATCCCCCCTACGTTGATGAACATGTAGAAGATCTGGAAGCCCGCGTCACGGACCTTGGAGTACTGAGGGTCATCATAGAGCTGGCCTACCAGTGCCTGCAGGTTGCCCTTGAAGAGCCCGTTACCGAAGGCGATGACCGCCAGCCCGAGGCAGGACAGTGTGAGGTAGGGCGTGATGCTCTCTACGATGGTGGGTGTGGGGATGGCGATGAGCAGGTAGCCTACTGCCATGACGACCAGACCTGCCATGATCGTCCCCTTGTAGTTCTTGGTGCGATCCGCTATGATCCCCCCGACGAGCGCCAGCAGATAGATCGAGGCATAGAATGCCGAGTAGATGAAGCCCGTCGTCTTCTCCGATAGACCAAACTTGGCCGAGATGAAGAGCGTAAGGATCGCCATCATGATGTAGAAGCCGAAGCGCTCGCCCATATTAGAGAGCGAGGCTGCGAGCAGTCCCTTAGGATGATTTTTGAACATAGACGTTAGTTGTTGATAGGTGTGAGTTGGTATGGTTGGTGCAGTTATGCCTGGTCTATTCCTGCTTGATCTGGCGCACGGCTCCCGTACGGGTGTCGAGGTAGATGGAGGTGGTCTTGCCCTGGTTGAGGTTGAGCATCTTGGGCGCTAGAGCCTGCAGCGCGCCGAGCTGCGTCAGGGGGATCTTCTCCTGCAGGAGCGTCTTGCCCTCCCAGCTCAGGCGTACGAGGGCGAGCCCTGGACGGCAATAGACGATGCTATTCTCCAGCTGCTTCTCGTGTCGGCGCTCAGCCTTCTCGTCGAGCTGATCGGCGCGCTCGAGGGCCTTGATGGAGAGGGTGATGGGCGTGCCGCGTAGGTCGGAGGGTGCCAGCAGCCCGAGGCTAGGGGAGAAGCGAGCCAGCGTGTAGGCCTCCAGATCCTCACCCGCGGGGAGGTAGTCGATGCGGTGCGCGACGAGGCGCTGGGTCGTGTCGCCAGCGAAGAGGCGCAGTGTGCGGGCCTCCTCATGACGTAGGCGCTCGAGGACGAGGCGCATGGACTCGCCGTCCTTGGGCATGTTGTCGACAGCACCCGTGAGGACGTTCATCGAGGACTCACGCAGCTCGTAGAGGTAGTTCGCCGCGATCTCGGCGCGGCTGGCGCGGGTACCGGCCTGGCTGTATTCGCGGGGCAGGGCAGGGGCGGTCTGGTCGGCCTGCTGCTCCGAGAGGACTTGCGTCAGGGGGATCTGCTGCGCCTGGTCCGCGGGGAGCTCTTCGCTGCCGTTGATGCTGTAGAGGATGCCCTTGTCGGTGAGCAGGACGAAGGGCGCCACCGTCTTGCGGTCGAAGGCGATGAGGAACTGCTGGGTCTCGTCGGGGATCCCGGTGAGGACGGTGCGCGCTGACTCGAGGCGGTAGCTGTGCTGGGGCTCAGCCTCGACCTTGCGCCCTAGGTACTTGTCGGCATAGGCAGCGAGGGAGCCGGGCTGATAGTGCTGCTCGCGAACGTCGAGCACGAAGCTCAGCTGCGTCTCGGGCAGGCGGTATACGATGCCGTAATCCGTTTCCTTGGTCACATCATAGCGCTTGACGCGCGTCTGCGCAGCCAGCTCGGTCGACGCTACGAGGCTGGCGAGAGTAAGGGGGGCCACAAGGCCCAGCAAAAGACGTCTCATATCATAATGGCCTTATCTAAGGCATGCATTGTGTCTAGTAAGTTCGTTATACAAAGCTACTAAAAAACGCTCAATGTCCCCGCGTAGCGCTAGCGCCGCCTCGGCCTCCTGCTCGGGGAGCTGCTGCCCCTTATCCCTCGGCCTCCTGACTGGTATTCCTCAGGGGTGCTGACCGATATCCCTCAGCCCTCCTGACCGATATCCCTCACGCTCCGCACTGGCGTCCCTCAAGGGGCTGACAGATATCCCTCGGAGAGCTGCGGGCTAAGGGGTAGATGCTCAAGGGGCTAGCGTGGCCGCTCCTCCGAGCCTCAGAGGCCTACGCTGCCCCCTTCCCCAAGGGCTGTCACTCGCAGCGTACGGGTGGACTACCGCCCAAGTAGCGGGCTCGGCCTACCTATTATATTGTAGTGCTGCGAAGGGAAAATACCTATCCTCAGTGATTGCGGCGTGTAGGTCAGACCCTTATCTTTGCGACGCTTTACCGAATTGAGCCCCATTACGTCAATGCATCATCTACTTCAGCGCGGCCTAGCCCCATACTTCCTCCTCTTGCTTCTCCTAGCCCCGACCCTAGCCGAGGCGCAGGCCCTCGTGACCCTACGCGGCCGAGTGCTCTCTACGGAGGGGCAGCCTATTCCCTACGCTGGCCTACAGCTCGGGGGGAGCCGACGGGGCGCCGTAGCAGACTCGCTGGGGGGCTATCAGCTGCAGCTCCCCGAGGGGCGCTACCGCCTGCGCGTCTCTGCGCTAGGCTATCAGAGCCAGCAGCGTGAGCTCGTGCTGACGACGCACACGCCTGAGCTACAGCTAGACTTCCGCCTCGTCGCCAGCAGCCGCCAGCTGGAGGGCGTAGAGATCGTAGCCCGAGGGATAGGGCGTCTACAGCGATCGCCGTACAACGCAGTGACGCTGGAGAGCCGCGCCTATCGCTCCTCGACCAAGAGCCTAAGCGACGTCCTCGCTGCAGCCCCAGGCGTCAAGGTGCGCCAGATGGGCGGGGTCGGCTCGGATACGAACGTATCGCTGGACGGCTTCAGCGGCAAGCATGTCAAGGTCTTCATCGACGGTATCCCACAGGAGGGACTAGGGCGGAGCTTTGGCCTCAATAATATCCCCATCAGCTATGCCGAGCGCATCGAGGTCTACCGAGGGGTAGTCCCCGTGGACTTCGCTACGGACGCTATCGGTGGGGTGATCAATATCGTCACCTCGCAGCGCACGCGTCCCTGGTACGTCGATGCCTCCTACGCAGCGGGCTCCTTCGCTACGCACCGCTCTACGCTCAGCGTGGGGGGACGCCTGGGGCAAGCTGGCTTCTTCGGTGTCGAGGCCTTCCAGAACTATTCGCGCAACAACTACTGGGTCGACACCCCCGTGCAGGACTTTGCCTCGGGGACAATCGACCTAGACCGTGTGGAGCACGTGCAGCGCTTCCACGATGCCTATCATAACGAGGCGGTGGTCGCCAAGCTCGGCCTGCAGCGCCAGCCCTGGGCCGATCGCCTCCAGCTGAGCCTGCGCTATGCTCAGTACTACAAGGAGATCCAGACGGGCGTACGGCAGAGTATCGTCTTCGGCGAGCGTCATCGCCGTGGCTACAGCTGGTCCCCCACGCTGGAGTACGTACGACGCCAGCTGCTGGATGGGCGCCTGGATCTGACGCTCATGACGAGCTACACGCAGGCACGCAATACCCTCATTGATACTACGGCCTATAAGTACAACTGGCGTGGGGAGCGTGAGCTCGGCCTGGGGCTCGGGGAGCAGGGCTACGCGCACAATCGTGATGATGAGCGTACCTGGACGGCCTCGCTGTCCTCACAGCTGCGTTTGAGGTCGGGTGCAACGCTCAAGCTGAGCCATCAGTTCAGTCACTTCACCCGCGAGACGAGCTCCTTGCTGGCGCGCCAGGCCGTGGGGACGGATATCCCCGATCGCACGGCCAAGGGCGTCACGGGGCTCTCGCTGCAGCTGCGCCCTGAGGCTTGGCTCGGGACGACGCTCTTCGTGAAGCACTACCTGCAGCGTGTCTCAGGGGCTATAGCGACGACGGGGCTGCAGGGTCAGTTCGTCCGTCACAGCTATGCGACCAGTACCTTCGGCTACGGACTCGCCAGCTCGGCCGAGCTGGGCCATGGCTGGCAGCTCAAGGCCTCCTATGAGCGCGCCTACCGCCTGCCCTCGATCACGGAGCTCTTCGGCGACAATGACCTCGATCAGGGGAAGCTAGGGCTACGCCCCGAGTATAGCCACAACCTCAATCTCAATGCGAGCTGGAGCCATCGCCTCGGTGCGCTGCATCAGCTCCTCCTCGAGGGGGGGCTGATCTGGCGTGATACTCGGGACTACATCCAGCGTACAGTGCAGAATAATGGGGGCGGGCACTGGGGCGCTAGCTATATCAACTACGGCCGCGTCCAGACACGTGGGCTCAACCTCGGCCTGCACTATGACTACTCCGATTGGCTGAGCCTCGGGGGAAACTACACGCTGATGGACGTACGCGACGCCCTGGCTACCGACCCGACCAGCGGCCTGCCCAACGTGGGCTACAAGCATCGTATGCCTAACCTCCCTTACTCCTTCGGGGGCCTCGAGCTCAGCCTCAGGAGAAAGGGGATCCTCGGGGAGGGCTCCCTCCTGAGCCTAGGCTACGACAACCAGTATACGCGTGCCTTCACCTTCTACTCCGAGCGGCTTGGAGTCAACGCCCGTGACTTCCTCGTGCCCGACCAGCTCGCGCACAACCTCACCATGACGCTCTCCTTAGCTCGAGAGCGCTATGCCCTCTCCCTCGAGTGCCGCAATCTAACCGATGCAGCCCTATACGATAACTATAGCTTGCAGAAGGCTGGGCGTGCCATCTACGCCAAGCTACGCGTGCACCTCGGACACTAATTCACCTTTATTATCCAGTAATCCAACTAGCCCATGCGCTATCATCTGATCCCCTCTCTAGGTCTATCGGGGCTGGCCCTCTGCGCCGGCCTCCTTGCTTCCTGCTCTAGCAAGAGCGATACGCCCCAGCCTACTCCTCAGCCCCAGCCCGGCCCTCAGCCCGCTGCTAAGCACTATGTCCTAGCGGTGAACGCCAGTGCCTCGGGCAACCAGTCCACCACGCTGCTACTCAAGCTCACCGATATCAGCAGCCCGCGTACCCTCTCTGTCGCCGAAGGCCTACAGACCGATGGCGGCACCGAGTACGTCTACCTCAATGATCATCGCTACCTCTACAGCATCGCCTACCGCCAGGCAGGCAAGACGGCGACCTTCTCCTATGCCCTTGGTGCTGATGGGGCGCTGACCAAGCGAAGCAAGAGCTTCGAGGGCAATCGCTTCACCTCCTTCGGCGTCGTAGGGAATACCCTCATCACCAGCTCCACGGGGCAGTCACCGCAGAGCACCCCCGATGCGGCAGGCTATCGCCCTATGTCCTTCCTGCTGACCTACCTAGATGCGCAGACAGAGACGCAGACGCAGTACAACCAGCTGACAGCCGAGAATTTCCTCGGTACGGGCGAGTTCGTCACGCTCTGCGGCCTGCAGCCACACGAGGGTAAGCTCTATGCTGGGGTCATCCCTATGGGCCTCAGTCAGTACGGGGCGAATATAGATGCGCAGTGGCAGGGCGATAGCTATATCTCGGGCAAGTGGGTCAAGAAGGGGAATGAAGACCTCGTGAAGACCCAGAATGGAGGATCTCAGAGCAGTGCCTACAAGCGCGGTGAGCTGCAGTGGACCCAGTACCCTGACTCCTGCCATGTGGCCATCTTCGCCGACAGCCGCCTTAGCTCGGCCAAGATCATCAAGACCGATCGGATCAGCTACCCCGCAGGTCGCTTCAAGAGCCAGTACTACCAGATGATCTGGCCTGATGCCTCGGGGGACCTCTATGTCTTCTCGCCTAGCTTTGCCAAGACGATGACCGATGCCCGCCAGCGCACCAAGCTCCCCGCAGGGGTGATGCGTATCCGCAAGGGGACAGAGGCCTTTGATGCTAGCTACTACTACAACCTCGATCAGCTGTCGGGCGACCGAGGCTTCCAGCATGTCTTCCCCCTCTCGGGAGATGCCTTCCTCATCTACCTGTATAATCAGTCCTTCGCTAAGCTGACCAATCAGCAGCTGGCCTCGCAGCTAGCTATCTTCCACGCGCAGACGGGTCGCTGGGTCAATGTGACTGGGCTGCCTCAGGATGTCACCGAGTTCGGTGGTCGTCCCCTAGTGGAGCAGGGACTGGCCTATGTGCCCGTCATGAGCAAGTCTCAGCGCCCCGCGCTCTACTCTATCGACCTCACGACGGGCGCCGCCACGCGCCGTGTCGAGGTAGAGGCTACGCGTATCAGCTCTGTCGGCTACCTCCAGCGCTAAGCCCTCTGGCTTAGTCTGCACTTATATCCCAAGCCTTAGCCTAGGGCGTCCTGTCTACACTGGATCAGGGCGCCCTAGGACTTCTTCCTTTATCCCCCTACAGGCTTACCTATCCCCTTAGTCAAGCGACACTATGCGCAAAGTATCGAAGAAGCTACACCTCTGGCTTAGCCTCCCGCTGGGTCTCGTCATCTCCATCGTCTGCCTCTCGGGCGCTGTCCTGGCCTTCGAGCAGGAGCTGACGGAGCTCGTCTACCGCCCTCGCTACTATGTCGAGCCGCTCCCTAGTCCCCGCCTGCCGCTGGATCAGCTAGCCCTCACGGTCGCACGGACGCTCCCCGATACGGTGACTGTCACGGGCATCACCGTGCCCTCAGATAGTACGCGCTCCTATACCGTCCTCCTGTCAGCGCCTCGCGGTGCGGGTGTCCTCGTCGATCCCTACCGCGGCACGATCCTCGGGCGGAGTGACCGGACGCCCTTCTTCGCTACTGTCCGCCGCCTACACCGCTGGCTGCTCTGGAGCAAGCCCACCGAGGGCGACGGCCCTTCCTGGGGGCGTATCATCGTCGGGACGAGCGTGCTGCTCTTCGTCCTTAGCCTCCTGACGGGCCTGGTGGCCTGGTGGCCGAAGCAGCTCAAGGGCTTAGGTAAGCGGCTGAAGATCCATACCGACAAAGGGCGGCCGCGCCTCTTTCATGAGCTACACACGGTAGGGGGGCTCTATGCGCTCGTCCTGCTGCTGGTGATGGCCCTCACAGGGCTCACTTGGTCCTTCGAGTGGTACAAGAGCGGCTTCTATGCCGTCCTAGGTGTCGAGCTCCCCAAGGAGCAGCACGGGGAGAAGCCTGCAGGAGCTAAGGGCGGTCATGGTAAGGGCGATCGGACAAGGAAGGCTAAGGGAGGCGAGAGCCCAGGGGCGGGAGAAGCTCGCCCAGCACTGCCGCCGAGCTCTGTCTACTGGCCGCAGCTCTATGCCGCGGTGCACCAGATGAAGCCCTATCCCGAGATCACGCTGCGGAAGGACGAGGTCAGTGCCCGCTGCAGCACCGTGGGGAACGTCCGCGCCGCTGATATCTATAGCTTCGATCCCGAGACGGGGACGCTCGGCGCGTGCAAGCGCTATGACGAGGCTGCGCCTGCAGGTCGCCTACGTGGCTGGATCTACTCCGTCCATACGGGTGCCTGGGGCGGCTGGCTGACTCAGCTCCTCTACTGCCTCGCGGCACTCCTAGGGGGGACGCTGCCGCTGACGGGCTATTACCTCTTCGCACGGCGTCGCTGGGGGAGGGGAGCGAAGAAGCCTAATCGCCGCTCCTAGGACGAGGCTGAGCCTCAAGGCCTGTAACGGTGCTCAGGAGGCTTAGCCCCGAGCTCGGCGCTTGCCTCGGAGCGCCGAGCTCCACCCCGCGATGCTCCCTAGCAGCGGGGGAGAGGCCCCAGCCTAGACCGTGTCCCTAAGGCCCGAGCAGGGCAGGGACTAGATGATCCCCCCGTTCTAGCTCCCTGACTGATATCCCTCAAGGGTGCTGCCTGATACCCCTCACGCCCCGTACTCGCGTCCCTCAAGGGGCTGACTGATATCCCTCAGGGGCTCTCCCCCTTATACCCCAGTCTCGCTGGAGCAGTGTCGCTCCCTCGTCCTGCCGCTACTCGTGGAGGAGTCCCGAGGGGTGGGGGAGGAGGCCTCAGCCCTAGGACGCAGCTCGCTAGCGGGAGGTGCTGGGCGGGGAGAAATCCTTATTTTTGCTGCGCCTTAGCACTAGGCTGAGGCGACCAATGACTTAACCAAGCTCTCCACTACGACTATGATATCCTTCGTATCCTTGGGGCCAGGTGACCCCGAGCTGATCACGCTGCAGGCGCTGCGCTGCCTGCAGGCGGCCGACTGCATCTACGCCCCCGTCCCCGTCTCGGCCAAGGGACGCCACAGCTCCAAGGCCGAGGAGATGATGCTCGCCCTAGACATTCGCCCCGAGCAGATCCAGCTCTATGATCTGCCGATGAGCAAGCAGCGCGAGGGTGCCTGCGCGGCCTACAGCCAGCTCGCCGAGGAGCTCATCCGCCGCGAGCGCTCCGAGCCCGAGTGCTCCCTTGTAGTGGTGGCTGAGGGCGACAGTGGCTTCTACTCCTCCTCCGCCTACATCAGCGAGCAGGTAGAGGCTGCGGGGCTCGCGGTACGCCAGCTCTGCGGGGTGCCTGCCTTCATCGCCTGCAATGCGCTGGCGGGCGGGCAGCTGGTGCAGCTCGAGGAGCAGTGCCGTGTGATCCCAGGCGAGGCCACCGAGGCCGAGTGGCAGGAGGCCTGGGGCTCTATCCATACGATCGTGGTGATGAAGGGCTCGCTGTGCGAGGCCGAGATCAAGCGGGCGGTGGCAGCTCATCCCGAGCGTCGCTGGCAGTACTTCGAGTTCGTCGGCATGCCCAAGGAGTACGTCACGGAGCGCCCTGAGGAGATCCTAGAGCGCAGCTTCCCCTACTTCTCCATCATCATCAGCAAGCGCCGCTAGGCGGCTGCGGCCTCGGGCTAGACGCAGGGATTGTCGTATCTTTGCCCTGCTGCCTCAGCGTGAGGCTATTGAGCTAAAGACAAGAAGATAGATGGCAAAGAACAATATGATCTTCGGCATCCACCCGCTGCTAGAGGCGCTGGAGGCTGGCCGAGAGATCGACAAGGTAATGATGAGGCGCGGACTGCGTACCGAGGAGAGCGCACGTATCCTAGCACTCTCGCGTGAGCGCTCGGTGCCCGTACAGTTCGTCCCCGAGGAGCGTCTGGGGCGCTTGACCCAGCGCCAGCACCAGGGTGTCATCGCCTTCATCAGCGAGATCGAGTACACGCCGCTGGAGGAGCTGGTGGCGCGTGTCTACGAGGAGGGGCGTGCCCCCTTCATCGTGCTGCTGGATGGGCTGACGGACGTGCGTAACTTCGGCGCGATCGCCCGCACGGCGGAGTGCGCTGGGGTAGATGCCCTCGTCATCCCCGAGCGAGGCAGCGTGAGCGTGACGGCTGACGCCGTCAAGACCTCCGCAGGGGCGCTGCACCGTATCCCCGTGTGCCGCGTGAGCAGCATCGCCGCAGCTGTCGGCCTGCTGCAGAGCAGTGGCGTGCGCGTGGTGGCTGCCTCGGAGAAGGCCGAGGAGCGCTATACCGAGACTGCGCTCCAGCTGCCGTTGGGGCTCGTCATGGGCGCTGAGGACCACGGGGTATCGACTGATGTGCTCCGCATGGCCGATAGCATCACCCGCATCCCACAGGTCGGTGCCATCGGTTCGCTCAATGTCTCCGTCGCCGCCGGCATCCTGATCTACGAGGCCGTACGTCAGGAGCAGCTCGGCGCCTAAGCTCTACCCATACTAGGAGGATAAGGCTATGCTGATACGACTTTACCCTGACGCCCCCGACTATCGCCTGCTGAGCGAGCTCATCGACCAGCTGCGTGAGGGCGCCGTCTTCATCTATCCTACGGCCTCGGGCTATGCCTACTGCTGCGATGCCCTGCAGCCTAAGGCCATCGAGGCCCTGTGCCGGCTCAAGGGGGTCGACCCCAAGAAGAAGTCCCTCTCCATCGCCTGCGCCTCGCTCAGCCAGGTCTCGGAGTACTGCAAGATGAACGACCGTGCCTTCAAGTTCATCAAAGACCACGAGCACAACTATACCTTCATCCTACCAGCAGCGGGGGCACTACCCAAGATCTTCAAGCGCCGCAACGAGGTCGGGGTACGCCTAGCACAGCACGCTGTAGGGCGCCTGCTCTCGGAGCACCTCGGCAATCCGCTGGTGACGGCTTCGCTCCCCATCGAGGACGAGACGGAGCCCGAGTATGCGACCGACCCCGAGCTGATCGATGAGCGCTTCGGGCGCCTGGTGGCGGGGGTCTTCGACGCGGGTATTGTGCCGCTCGCCCCCTCGACGATCGTGGACTGCACGACGGAGCCCTTCGAGGTGCTGCGCCATGGGCACGGTCGTCTGACCGACGACGAGCCACTGCTGCGCGAGGACTAGCCTAGACCTATTATATACCTATTGATACGATGATCGAATTCTTTGCGGACGAGGATGTAGTACGCCCCGCCCTGCGCGAGCGCCTGGTGAAGACCTGGATCAAGGAGGTCGCCGCGAGCTACAAGCGCAAGGTCGACCAGCTGTACTACCAGTTCTGTAGCGACGAGCATATCCTGCGGGTCAACCAGGAGTTTCTTCAGCACGACTATTACACCGATATTATCACCTTCGACAACAGTGAGGGGCAGCGCATCGCGGGCGATCTCTTGATCAGCCTCGACACAGTCAGGAGCAATGCCGAGGAGGCAGGCGCCCCCTTCGACGAGGAGCTCCATAGGGTGATCATTCATGGGGTGCTGCACCTCTGCGGGCTCAATGACAAGGCCCCTGGTGAGCCCGAGCAGATGCGTGCCGCCGAGGACAAGGCGCTGGAGCTCCTGCGCTCGCACCTCAAGCCAGGCGAGCCCTTCCTCCTCTAGATGACCCGTCTAATGCCTCTTCTACAGGGACTTGAAGCGTCGCAGATGCGTCCGCTCCCAGCCCCAGTGGTCGCTCTTACGCAGAAAAGCCGTTACTTTGTAGTCTAATTGGACAATTCGATCGAGACGTGAACTTAATCATCGACCAAGGGAATACGGTATGTAAGGTAGCGGTGGCTGTGGGCAAGGAGCTGCACAAGCACTGTACCTACCCCCAGCTCTCCCTGCGCGATGTGCATCAGATCCTCGCGGCCTACCCCGACATAGACGCAGCCGTCTACAGCTCGGTAGCCCAGGTGGATCAGCCGCTGCTCGGGATGCTGTCGGAGCGTATGCCCCTGGTCATAGAGATCGGGGCGAGCACCCCAGTACCCCTAGAGATACGCTACGACCGAGCACGCCTCGGGAGCGATCGCCTCGCGGGGGTCGTCGGGGCCTACTCTCGGGTAGGCCGAGGGCGTGAGCTACTCGTCGTGGATGCTGGCACGGCCATCACCATCGAGCGGATCACCAGTGAGGGCGTCCATCTCGGGGGCAACATCTCCCCGGGACTCTACACGAGGACCAAGGCGCTCAATCACTTCACCTCGCGTCTGCCGCTGCTCTCGGATCTAGAGGATCTGACGCTCGGCTTCGGGCAGACGACGCGTGAGGCCATCAGCCGCGGCGTGCTGCAGGGGATCGTCTATGAGATAGACGGCTACATACAGGCCCTGAGAGCAGCGCACCCCGACGCGGTGGTATACCTGACGGGCGGCGATGCTACGTTAATACAGGAGACGCTGCGCCAGGAGGTCTGTGTCGACCCTGATCTTGTCCTCTACGGACTAAATGAAATACTGGAGTACAATAAATAGTAGTCAATGAAGAAGCTACTCATACAGCTGGTCCATGGCGGCCTCCTTACCCTAGCCGTGAGTACGACTCTGCTCGCGCAGAGCAACAACGAGCGCTCGCCCTACAGCCGCTACGGCTATGGCCGACTCGGCGCCCGCCAGACGGCCGCAGCTCGAGCTATGGGGGGACTAGGCATCAGCCTGCGTGACGGGCTCGTGGCCAATCCCGCGAACCCCGCCTCCTACACGGCTGTGGACTCGATGACCTTCATCATGGATCTGGCCGTATCGCTGCGCGGGGCTTACCTCAAGGAGAATGGCAAGACGGATAGCCGCGTGCTCGGCAATCTTGACTACGCTACGATCCTCTTCCCCGTGAGCCGTCATCTAGCGGTGAGCGCAGGGATCATGCCCTTCTCGACGGTCGGCTACCAGTTCGGCAATACCCAGCAGCTCGAGGGCACCCAGGGGGCCAATCCCTACCGCCGTACCTACTCGGGGCAGGGGAGCATCAATGACCTCTACCTCGGGCTAGCAGGCCGCATCGGCCACTTCTCGCTCGGGGTCAATGCCGCTTACCTCTTCGGCTACACCTCGCATCAGCGTCAGATCGACTTCCTACGCGAGGAGGCGGTCAACCCCATCTACCTGACGCAGCTCCACCTGACGGGCTTCAAGGTCGATGCGGGTCTGCAGTACGAGCTGATGCTGGACAAGAAGCATGAGCGTAGCCTGACGATAGGGGTAACCTTCGCCCCCAAGATGTCGCTGCGCTCGGAGCGTATCCAGCAGCAGCTGCGCTACAACGGGCAGACCAATCAGAGCACCCTCCTGCTGAGCGATACGACGAGCTCGACGAGCCAGCATATCGTACCCCTCAGTGCGGGCTTCGGTATCAGCTACCGACGCACGAACTCGCTCCTCATTGGCCTGGATGCCAGCTATCAGAAGTGGAGCGAGTCGAAGTATACCGACGGCGACGCTACCTTCACCGATCGCTATCGTGCCGCCCTCGGGCTGGAGTGGATCCCCAACCACCGAGCACGCAACCCCTTCTCTCAGGCGCGCTATCGCCTCGGACTGAATGGGGCTAACTCCTACCTCAAGGTGCCTACCCCTAGCGGGGAGCTCACGGGCTACACCGAGCTAGGTGCCTCCCTCGGGGTCGGGATCCCGCTCATCGACCGCCGCTCGCTGCTGAATATCAGCATCGACTACAACTACCTCCGCCCTGGCAAGGCCGATATGGTCAGCGAGCACAGCCTCGGTCTGACGGTCGGCGTTACCTTCAACGAGGGCTGGTTCCGCAAGGCACGTATCAACTAGCCTCACGCATCGCTATACAAGGATTGATATCACACTAAATAGAAGACAAGACACATGAAACTGAACAGAATGCTCTTGGTCGCAGCCCTGGGACTTCTCTCCACGGCTGCTTATGCCCAGACGGGGAAGGCCTCTGGTACGCCTTTTGGCCACGGTCAGGATAGTATCCGCTGCCGCCAAAGCATCAGCCTCTTCACGAGCCTAGGGAAGACGGGCAACTACCAGGACGCCCTCGAGCACTGGAAGAAGGCCTACGAAGAATGCCCCGCCTCCTCGAAGAATATCTATATCATCGGCTCGAAGATCCTGCACTGGCGCCTAGAGCAGGCCAAGGATCCCGCAGCGAAGAAGGCTGTACTGGAGCAGCTCCTCAAGCTCTACGATGATCGCGCTACCTACTTCGGTGACGACGACAAGATGCCTGTGGACAAGATCATGCTCGCCAAGACGAAGGACTATCTCGCTATCGCAGGTAAGGACGCTGACTACACCAAGATCTACGCTTGGCTGAAGCCCGCCATCGCTCAGACCAAGGGTGCTACGGCTCCCGAGGCACTCTACTACTATACCTTCGCCTCTCGCTCGGTCGCTATGCGTGACACTACGAAGATCGAGAACTACATCAAGGATTACCTCGAGGCTACGGGCTTCGCCGATGAGGCGCTGGCTGCCGCTGGCGAAGACGTCGCTGCACGCAAGCTCGTCGAGGACTTCAAGAATCCTATGGATACGGAGTTCGCTCAGAGCGGGCTGGCTGGCTGTGACCTGCTGACCAAGCTCTACACCTCCGATAAGATCGATGAGCACAAGGCAGACAAGGCTTATCTGACGACGACGGTAGCCCTCTTCCAGGCTGCTGGCTGTGACGCTCCTGCCGTCTTCCGCGCTAGCCGCTACCTCTTCGACATCGAGCCCACGGCCAACGCTGCTATGGGGCTTGCTGGTGAGGCCATCTCCTCAGGTAAGTATGCCGAGGCTTCGGAGTACCTCAACAAGGCCATCGCTTTGGCGAAGACTTCTGCTGAGCGCGTCAAGTGCTACGAGGTCCTCATCCAGCTCTCGCTCAAGCAGGGCAACCACGGTCAGGCACGTACCTATGCCAACAAGGTGCTTGCTGAGAACCCCAACTCTGGCCAGGCGCTCATCGTCCTAGCTCAGAGTACGGCTAATTCCGCCAGCAGCTTCTTCCCCGGTGACCCCGTCAAGCAGCGCTGCGTCTACTACCTCGTCATCAACAAGCTGCGCCGTGCTGCTAGCGTGGATCCCAAGGTAGCTGGTCAGGCCAACCGCCTCATCGCCACCTACCAGCGCTACCTCCCCTCCGCTCAGGATATCTTCATGCACCCCGAGCTGAAGAAGGGCAGCACGCTCAACATCGGTGGCGAGACCATCGTCATCCCTTAGTCTAGAGCATACCTAGCGTATGATAGACTTGCGCTCGCCCCGAGGGGCGAAGCCATTACAACTAGAGCTCTCCACCGAGGATCGTAGGTCCTCGGTGGAGAGCTCCTCTTTTTCCCTACGTCTGCTGCTCGTGCGTCTGGGGGCGGCCTTAGCGCTCCTCTTCCTCGGCCTCACTACGGCCTGCACGAAGGAGCGTGTCGAGGTCAAGAACCTAGATGTCAACCCCGACTCGCTCTACACGGCACGCATGCTCCAGCTCAATACGCTGATCTCGGACTCGGGGCTTGTGCGCTACCGTATGACGGCGCCTGTGCTGCTCATCTACGAGCGTCCCGAGCGCAACGAGTGGGTCTTCCCTAAGGGCCTGCTGCTACGTCCCTACGATGCGAGTCAGGGCAGCCAGGTCTTCATCAAGGCGGACTCGGCCGTCCGACGCACCGAGCACGAGGAGTGGGAGCTGGTCGGGCACGTCCAGGTGCAGGGCCCCAAGGGCGAGCGCCTCAGCACGCACCGCCTCTTTTGGCAACGCGATGCCCGCAAGCTCTATTCGCGGGACACGACCTACTTCTTTACTCAGGGGCGTGAGCTCCGAGGCTCACGCTTCGAGGCCACCGATGACCTCAGCTGGTACGAGATTCAGGATAACAAGGGCAGCCTAGAGTATGAGGATAAGCCCTCACCTGCTGCCCCTGCTTCGTCTCCCGCACCTACTTCCTCCCCCGCACAGCCCGCTAGCCCTGCTACGCCTGCCGTACCTGCTCGTCCTTCCGCTCCAGCTACTCCATCAGCACCTGCTGTCCCAGCTCGCCCCGCTACCCCAGCTCGTGTCTCCTAGCTGCTATTCCCTAGACCGATGACGATCTACCTGTATATCTTCCTAAGTCTCCTGGCCTCGGCCTTCTTTTCGGGGATGGAGATAGCCTTCCTCTCCTCGGACAAGCTGCGTCTGGAGCTCGACCGTACCAAGGGCGGGCTCTCGGCTAAGGTACTAGGCCTCTTCTTCGCACGCCCAGACCGCTTCATCACGACGATGCTGCTGGGCAATAATGTGGCCCTGGTCATCTACGGGCTGCTGATGGCAGAGCTGATGGAGCCCTGGCTGCAGCGTCTCGTAGGCGATAGCGACGGGCTGATCCTGCTGCTGCAGTCGGTGCTCAGCACGCTGCTCATCCTCTTCGTCGGGGAGTTCCTCCCGAAGGTGACCTTCAGGGCGAATCCCAACCGCACGATGCGCTTCTTCTCCTCGCTCCTGCTCCTGGTCTATATCCTGCTCTATCCCTTCGTCTACGTCATCGGCTGGATCACACGCCTTGTCCTCTTCCTGGCGGGGCAGCGCAGCACGAGTGTGGCCATTCGTCCCGCCCTCTCCTCACTGGATCTCGAGTACTACCTGACGCACAGCTCGGATGACGGACAGGCCTCGGGCATAGAGACCGAGGTCAAGATCATTCAGAATGCCATCGGCTTCGCGGAGCTGCAGGTGCGCGACTGTCTCCTGCCGCGCAACGAGATCGTCGGTGCCGAGCTCAATACCACCCGCGAGCATCTCGAGCGGCTCTTCATCTCCACGGGCCTCTCCAAGCTCATCATCTATCGCGATAATATCGACGATGTCGTGGGCTACATCCACTCCAGTGAGATGTTCCGCCCAGGGCCTTGGCAGGAGCGCATCGTCCCAGCGGTCTTTGTCCCTGAGAGTATGCAGACCAGCACGCTGATGAAGCTCCTGATGCAGCGCAAGAAGAGCATCGCCATCGTCATCGACGAGCTGGGCGGTACCGCAGGGCTCATCACGCTGGAGGATGTCGTAGAGGAGATCTTCGGTGACATCGAGGACGAGCACGACCGTCAGAAGCGTATCGCCAAGCAGCTGGACGAGTCGACCTACCTCTTCAGCGGCCGTATGGAGATCGATGACATCAACGAGCAGTTCGATCTCACGCTCCCCGAGGATGAAGACTACCAGACGGTAGCGGGCTTCATCCTCCATCACCATCCCAGTATTCCCACGCCTGGAGAGGTCCTCGAGATCGAGGGCTTCAGCTTCGAGATCCTGCGCTCGACCTCGACTAAAATCGTCCTGGTGAAGATGCGCCTGCGCTAGCAGCCGCACGAAGCTACTCCTTGAGAATAGGTTGTTTCCTTAGGAAACTTTGTTGTGAGTTAATCTTTAGCTATCTTTGACGAAGCCTAGAGCAAGGGGGGAGCTCCTTCCGCTAGGCATCACACTATAGTATAGAGCTAATGATGCACGAAGCAGAGTCAAAGAAGAAGTACCTCATCATCGGTGGGGTCGCAGGCGGAGCCACGGCTGCCGCTCGTATCCGACGCCTCAGTGAGCAGGCCGAGATCATCCTCCTCGAGCGGGGAGAGCATATTTCCTATGCCAACTGTGGCCTTCCTTATTATATCGGGGGCGTGATCCAGCAGCGCGATCGCCTCTTTGTTCAGACACCCGCTGCCTTTGCCCGTAGGTTCAATATCGACGTGCGCACCCAGAGTGAGGCCACGTCCATAGACCCCGAGCGGCAGGAGGTCAGCATACGTACGGCCGATGGCCGCAGCTATACCGAGCGCTATGACGAGCTGCTACTCTCCCCTGGAGCAGCTCCCCTACGCCCGCCCCTCCCAGGGATCGATCTCGAGGGGATCTTCACCCTGCGCAATGTCGCCGACACGGATAGGATCAAGGCCTATCTAGAGGGGCACAAGGCTAAGCGTGCCGTCATCGTCGGCGGTGGCTTCATCGGGCTGGAGATGGCGGAGAATCTTCACCAGCTGGGCCTCGAGGTCTCCCTCGTAGAGATGGCGCCGCAGGTGATGGCCCCCATGGACTACTCGATGGCGGCCTTCGTACACGAGGAGCTGCAGAGTAAGGGCGTCACGCTCTACCTCGAGGAGGCAGTAGCTGCCTTCGAGCGGGTAGGCGAAGGCCTCCAGCTACGCTTCCAGTCGGGGGCGACGCTCGCGGCTGACCTTGTCCTCCTCTCCATCGGGGTACGCCCCGAAACGAAGCTCGCCCAGGAGGCTGGCCTCAAGCTCGGGGAGACCAAGGGCATCTGGGTCAACGAACATCTACAGACCTCCAAGGCGCATATCTGGGCCGTGGGGGATGCCATCGAGTATCCGCACCCCGTGACGGGACAGCCTTGGCTGAACTACCTCGCTGGTCCTGCCAACCGTCAGGCACGTATCGTAGCTGATAACATGGTGCTCGGGCCGAAGCAGCGCTACGAGGGCTCGGTAGGTACAGCCATCGCTAAGGTCTTTGACCTCACGGTCGCCACCACGGGCCTCCCCGCCAAGCGCCTCAAGCAGCTCGGCATCCCTTACCTCTCGGCGACGATCCACGCCGCCTCACATGCTGGCTACTACCCAGGAGCTCGGCAGATGGCCATCAAGGTCACCTTCGCCCCCAGCGACGGGCGTATCTACGGCGCACAGATCGTCGGCTACGACGGGGTAGACACCCGCATCGACCAGTACGCACTGGCCCTCAAGCGCGGGATGACGGTCGCTGAGCTCACTGAGCTCGAGCAGGCCTACGCCCCGCCCTTCTCCTCGGCCAAGGATCCCGTAGCGATCTCGGCCTATGTGGCGGAGAATATACGCAGCGGGCGCATGCAGCCGCTCTACTGGCGCGAGCTGCGCGAGGCCGACCTCTCCAAGGTAGCGCTCATCGACGTGCGTACCCCTGAGGAGTACGCCCTCGGCACCATCCCTGGTGCGGTCAATGTGCCGCTGGATGAGCTGCGCGAGCGCCTCGAGGAGCTGCCTCGTGACCGCGCCCTATGGCTCTTCTGCGGCGTGGGGCTGCGCGGCTACCTTGCCTCCAACATCCTCCGCGGACAAGGCTACAGCGAGGTGCGCAACCTCGTCGGGGGGATCAAGACCTACCGCGCGGCTACGGCCGTGATCCAGCGACCCAGCGACCCTCATGCGGGAGCGGCTAGCGCAAAGGCAACTGCTGAGCAGCCTGCCGCGGCGCCTGAGCTCCGCGTGCTCGACGCCTGCGGCCTCCAGTGCCCAGGCCCCATCCTCCAGCTGCGCCGCGCTATGGACGAGCTCCCAGGGGGGGCGCGCCTTGAGGTACGTGCTACGGATGTGGGCTTCCCCCGCGATGCCGAGGCCTGGTGCCGCAGTACGGGACATCGCTTCCTCGGCTCCCGCAGCGAGAGCGGTGTCTATATCGTCCAGCTGGAGAAGGCCAGCGTCTGCGCTCAGGAGGCGAGCCGACCCGCTAGCGCTGGGCCGCGCAACAAGACCTTCATCCTCTTCGATGACGACCTGGATAAGGCGCTGGCGACCTTCGTCCTAGCCAACGGCGCAGCCGCCACGGGGGGACGGGTCAGTATCTTCTTTACCTTCTGGGGGCTCAACGTCCTGAAGCGCGAGCACAAGCCACGCGTGGCGAAGGACTTCTTCGGCCGTATGTTCGGCTGGATGCTCCCCTCAGACTCGACCAAGCTCCCGCTGTCGAAGATGAACTTCCTAGGCCTCGGCCCGCGGATGATGCGCTACCTGATGAAGCAGAAGGGCGTGGACTCCGTCGAATCCCTACGCCAGCAGGCGCTCGCCGCTGGTGTGGAGTTCATCGCCTGCCAGATGTCTATGGATGTCATGGGCATAGCGCGCGAGGAGCTGCTGGACGAGGTCACCGTCGGCGGTGTTGCCTCCTACATGGAGCGCGCCGAGCAGGCGGGTGTGAACTTGTTTATTTAATGACGAACTAGCAATAACGATCTATGGAGTACGTACGATCCATCTGTGTGATGAGGGACTTAGTCCGGGCGCTGGCCGCCCTAGAGGATTCCCTCGCCACGGCACACGGCCTTTCGCTCAACGAGGCCATGGTGCTCTGTGTCACGGGCTACGAGCGCGTGACCCCTTCCTTCATCTGTCAGCAGACGGGTCTATCGCCCTCCAATACCTCGAAGGTCACCAGTTCGCTGGAGCGTAAGAAGTACCTCGTGCGCCGCCTCGGCAAGGAGGATCGCAGACAGATGTTCTTCTCTCTGACCCCTCAGGGGCGGGAGCTGCTCGAGGGGCTGAAGACCCATCAGTTTGATATCCCCGAGCTACTGCGTAGCTGCTTCGAGGAGACGGAGCCTGTCTGCCCCGAGCCGACGGAGCCCACTCCAAGCCCAGCCGAGGAGTAGCCCCGAGCTCTATCCAAGTAGTGCAGCCCCACAGTGGCAAGCCCTCCCTCGGGAGGACCTGCCGCTGTGGGGCTGCGTGCTTTTACCCCTTTGGCTACGCGCGTGCTTGGCTCCTTGCTTGCCTGCCTTTGGGAGCGTGGCTCGGGGAAGGGTAGGGGTAGATAGATGAAGCGGGCTCCCTGAGGTCTATGCCTCGGGGAGCCCGCTTGCTTGCTGTCGGGAGCTCGCTACCCTAGAGCGTGTAGTCGATACCGATGGAGAAGATCTGGTTCTTGCGGGTGTAGCGCTCCTTGGCGCTGACGCCCTGCGGGGTGAGGGCGCTCTTGGCGATGTAGAGCGCCTCCTTCTGGTGATCGCGGTAGTCGGTGAACATGTAGGCGAGGTTGAGCTGGAGCTCCTTCGTCAGCTGGAGGCCAGCGCCGAGGCCGTAGGAGTTGGAGCTCATGTCGAAGTGCAGGTTGCTCTGATAGTCGTCCGTCACGCCCTTGCGCGTCAGCTGGAGGCCGGCGCTGAGCTCCAGCCAGTCCTTGGCGCGCCACTCGAGGCCGAAGAGGTATTCGCTGGTGTTGTGCTTCAGCAGCGCCTCCTTACCGCCTGCCATACGGGCCTGCTTCTCGAAGAAGTGGTTGAAGCCGACCGAGGCCGTGAGGCTGGGGAGGACGCGGTAGGAGACCCCGAGGGCAAGCGCTGCGGGTAGGTCGTTGGGCGTCTCGACGCCGTCGTCGAACTGGGCCATGCCCGAGCCGTTGTGCTTCGTCTTGTTGCGCACCGTCAGCGCCGTGCGGAACTCATAGCGCGCCCCGATGTCCCAGCCGTCCTTCTGGAAGTGTAGGCCGATGATGGGTGCGATGCCTAGACCCGTCTGCTTGACCTCGATCTGCTTGTCCTTCGTCCCTTCGGCGAAGCGCTTGGGCAGCCCGAGTACCGTCTGTACCGAGGCCTGGGCGGCTGCGGGTAGACTGCCGAGGAGCGGCTGCAGCGCAGGTAGGCGCGACTGCAGGCCCTGATCTACGAGGGCGAAGTAGGCAGGTGCGGGGAGGTACTCGCCAGCCGCGCCGGGCTTATTGACCTGGATGCTACCGATGTGCCCCGAGTAGGTATTGTAGGCGTAGCTGATGCGAGCACCGAGGTGGGCGGAGAGGTAGTCGGTGATCTTGTAGCTCGCCCCGAGCTGGAGCCCCAGCGTGTACTGCAGACCCTCCAGTTGGCTATCGAGGCGGTACTGATTGACGCCCGTCAGGGGGGCGAGCATCGTGGGGAGCTGCTGGCGCACTGCCGCGGGGATGAGCTGCGCTAGGGCGGGGTTGGCGAGCAGGCCCGTCAGTGCCTGCGTCGTAGCAGGGATGGCTGCTACCTGCCCCTCGAAGACGGGGAGACCCTGGCCGAAGCTTGCCTTACCGCCGCCACCGAAGACGCCGACTACGGCCGAGAAGGCCCAGTTGCCCTGCTTGTAGGCAGCCATAAGGGTGGGGAGGATGGGGGCGGTAGCCTTGCCCTCGAAGTGCTTGGTCTGCTGCCCGCCGTTGTAGGCGAAGGGAGCGAAGGTGGCCTCGATGTCGCGCTGCTGGAGCACGGTCTGGCTGTTGAGGCTGAAGCGCCAGCCGTCGGGCGTGAAGACCAGCCCTGCGGGGTTATAGTAGGTAGCGTCGATAGCAGTGGAGGCGTTGCGCGCTAGGCTACGGAGGTAGCGTGCGTGCATGCTGGTGTTGTTGAGTAGACCTCCTGCCTCGGCTGAGGAGAGGCTAAGCAGGGACAGCAGTCCCAGTGCTAGGGTTCGTTTCATCGAGATTCTTGTCGTATATCATACTAGAGCTAGCGGGGGCTAGCGCCTGGAGGCCAATCCCCCGAGGTGCTGCAAAGATAAGCTAAATGCTGCACACTATTCGGGAGAGTGTGCCGTATGAGGTCCGATGCTCCTCTAGATTAGCAAGTCGTGCTTGCGAATTAGGCTCCCTTGCTCCGCTTGCCCTGCCCCCAGCACCACCCCCCTCTTAGGCCTCAGCTCGCTGACTGCTATCCCTCAGCTCGCTGACTGCTATCCCTCAGCGCCGTGACTGCCGCCCCTTAGCCTCCCGACTGACGTCCCTCATGACCGCTCTTCCTTAGTCCACGGGACAGATCTATCATATCCCCTCGTCCTAGGCTAGGCTATGTCTTTGGGAGCTCGGATAGTAGGGAGTGAGGTGGATAGGGCTGAGGCGTACAGATAGCTGCAGCCTATACGCTGGCACAAGACAAGGGCGAAGGGGCTGCCGAGGCCTGCTCATCCCCTGCTGATGCCTCTCGGTCGATCTCAAGGGGAACCCCTCCTATCCCAGTGCGCACGATGCGTCAGCCCCGGCATGGCGGATGTGGAGGGGGGCTAGCTGCTAGAATAATCGTATCTTTGTACCCGTTATATATGCGTGCCGTGCGCGGATACGAGGCTTTCAATGATCGCTACACTATAGGCCTCGTGGCGCTCGCCCTTGCTCTCCAGCCGTGTGGAGTAGGGCCTCGGGGCACGGCGGGCGCTGCTCACACGGAGCGGCAGCCCCTTCACCTAAATACTACAAGATGTCTCGATATAAGCAGTCCCTCACTACGCTCGCCGTAGTGCTCCTTCTCCCCTTTACGAGTCCTACTACCCAGGCAGCCCAGCTGCAATCCCCCCTCACCATCCTAGAGCAGACCAGCACCGCTGCTGAGCTCTACCTCGAGTCCACACCCGCCAAGGCCTCACAGCCCAAGGCGAAGAACAAGCGGAAGTCCAAGGCTAATACCAAGAGCGCCCAGGCCAAGTCTAAGGCCCTGGCGAAGAACAGCAAGAAGCATAAGAAGGATAAGCGCTCCCGCTCGCGTCGTCGCGGCTCGGGCCTCGGCTACAGCTACGAGCCTGTAGAGATCGCGAGCCATACGCCTGAGCTCATCCGCTCGGTCATGGAGCACGGCCACGAGCTCCTCGGGCACCGCTACCGCTCCTCGGGCATTGCCCCTTGGCCACTTGACTGCTCGGGCTTCGTCAAGTATATCTTCTCCCTCGAGGGGATCAAGATCCCGCATTCCTCGGCAGCCCTCTCTGTCTATACCAGTAGGCTCAGCGACCCGAAGCCTGGGGACCTCGTCTTCTTCCGCGGGAGCAATAGGGGTAGTAGCCGCATCGGGCACGTCGGTATGGTCGTGAGCAATGAGGCTGGGGACATCAAGATGATCCACAGCAGCTCCAGCAAGGGGATCGTCATCGAGAGCATCACGGGCAGCGCCTACTACTCCTCTCGCTATATGGGCGCTGGTCGCCTCCCTCAGCTAGCTGGCCACTGGCGTCAGCTGCCTGACTCCATCGCGATGCCCTAATGCTGCAGGTCGATCAGCTCACCAAGAGCTTCGGGGACCGCGTCCTCTTCTCCGACCTCAGCTTCTCGATCGAGCGAGGGCAGAAGGTCGGGCTTATCGCCCCCAATGGTACGGGCAAGTCTACCCTGATGCGCATCCTCCTGGGACTTGAGCCTCAGGACTCGGGGACGGTCATCTACGAGCGTGACCTACGCCGTGCCTACCTCCCGCAGCTCCCCGAACTGACGCAGCAGGGGACGATCCTCGAGGCCTGCTTCAGCCCCTACGATCCCGTGGCACAGCTGACACTGAGCTGGGAGCGTGCTGTAGCTGAGGGGGATAGCCGTCGTATGGAGGAGCTCCTGCCCGAGATGGAGGCCCAGGGTGCCTGGGACTACGAGCAGCGAGCCAAGGAGATCCTCGGGGCGCTGGGGCTACACGAGCTCACCAAGCCCATCACCAAGCTCTCGGGCGGCGAGGCCAAGCGCGTGGCTCTGGCGGGAGCCTTAATCAGTCAGCCCGACCTGCTGCTGCTCGACGAGCCGACCAACCACCTAGACCTAGCCAGCATCGAGTGGCTGGAGGACTACCTCAGCCGCTCCACGATGGGGCTGCTGCTGATCACCCATGACCGCTACTTCCTCGATCGCGTCTGCAATCAGATCATCGAGCTCGATGCCGGGACGCTCTACCGCTATAAGGGGAACTATGACTATTACCTCGCCAAGCGTCAGGAGCGCCACGAGCAGGCCGAGGCGCTGCGTCAGCGTGCCCTCAACCTCTATCGCCGTGAACTGGAGTGGATGCGCCGCCAGCCTCAGGCGCGTGGCACCAAGGCACAGTATAGGATAGACGCCTTCCACGCCCTCGAGCAGCAGACCCGCACGCCTCGTCAAGAGGGCGCTATCGCCCTCGGGGAATCGGGCGCAGGCTATATCGGTAAGAAGATCTTCGAGGCGCAGCACGTGTCCAAGCGCTTCGGGGATAAAGTCATCCTTGAGGACTTCAACTACATCTTCAGCCGCTATGATAAGGTCGGCATCGTCGGGGAGAACGGTGTCGGGAAGACCAGCTTCCTACGTATGCTGCTCGGTGAGCTGGCGCCCGACGCTGGCGCCTTCGACATCGGGGAGACGGTGCGCTTCGGCTACTACAGCCAGCAGCCGCCCGCCTTCGCCCCCGAGCGGCGCGTCATCGACATCGTGCAGGACCTAGCGGAGAACTTCACCCTGCCTGCAGGCAGTGGAGTAGAGCGCCTCAGCGCCTCGCAGATCCTGACGCGCTTCCTCTTCCCGCCCGAGCGTCAGTACACCCCTGTCGAGAAGCTCAGCGGGGGCGAGCTGCGCCGCCTCTACCTCTGCACCGTCCTCGTCACCTGCCCCAACTTCCTCATCCTCGACGAGCCGACCAACGACCTCGACATCCTCACCCTGCAGGCTCTGGAGGAGTACCTGCAGGACTTCGCGGGTTGCGTGCTTATCGTCTCGCACGACCGCTTCTTCATGGACAAGGTCACCGAGCACCTGCTCTGCTTCGAGGGGGCGGGCAAGGTGCGAGACTTCCCAGGGAACTATACTCAGTATCGCGCCTTCAAGGCTGCCGAGGAGCGCCGAGCTGTCGAGCAGGCTCAGGCCGAGGCGCAGAAGGCCGCAGCCGCAGCCCCTGCCAGCCGTGGCGCGAGCCCTCGAGCAGCACGCCTCAGCTACGCCGAGCGCAAGGAGCTGGAGCAGATCGAGCAGCAGCTTCGCTCGCTGGACGAGGAGCGCGCGAGTCTCGAGGCCCAGCTCGCCACGGGCACGCTGGAGCATCAGGCGCTCATGAAGGCCTCGGAGCGTATCGGGGCCATCATCGAGCTGCAGGACGAGCTGACGCTCCGACAGCTCGAGCTCGAGGAGCGTCAGGGCTAGCCCCCACCCACCGCACATCCTATCCCAAGCACCCTACATCCTAGTCAATGAGCAAATATCAGTGGTCCTCCGACCTCGTCGCTAGCCTCCACGAGGCACTGGCCGAGAGCAAGCGTATCGTCATCCTGCCGCACACCGCGCCCGATGGGGACGCCGTAGGCTCTATTCTGGGCTGGAAGCTCATCCTAGAGCACGCCTGCCCCGAGGCCGAGGTCACGGCGATCAGCCCCGACCGCATCGAGGACTACCTCCGCTGGATGCCGCACCTGGAGGAACTTCTCAGCTTCGCCGACGAGCCCGAGCGCTGTCTGGAGCGCCTGGCGGAGGCCGACCTCATCTGCCACCTCGACCACAATACCATCACGCGCCTGAGGCACGCGTCGCTTATCGAGGCGGTGCGCACGAGTGGGGCACGCCGCCTGCTCATCGACCATCACCTCGACCCTGATCCAGACTTCGACTACTGCATCAGCCTGCCGAATGCCTCCGCTACCTGTGAGCTCATCTACCAGCTCAGCCTTAGCCTCGGCTACCGCGCGGCGATCAGCCCCGAGGCGGCGACGCTGCTGCTGACGGGGATCATCACCGACACGGGTCGCTTCATGTATAGCCACCTTTGTCCAGAGCTCTTCGAGACGGCTTCTGGGCTCCTAGCCCTTGGGGCGGACTACGCCCAGATCATCGACCGCCTCAACTATCACAATCCCGAGCAGCAGCTGCGCCTGCAGGGCTATGTGCTGGACCGCAAGCTGGAGCTCTACCCCGAGCTACGCGCGGCCGTGCTGACCCTCAGTCAGCAGGAGCTCCAGCAGTATGGCGCCAGCAAGGGCGATACCGAGGGCCTCGTCAACCTGCCGCTCAGCATCGAGGGCATCGACTGCTCCTGCTTCATCCGCGAGGACCGCTCGCAGATCAAGCTCTCGCTGCGCTCCACGGGGGACTTCCCCGTCAATGAGCTGGCGCAGGAGGCCTTTGGCGGCGGTGGTCACCGCAATGCTGCGGGAGCGGAGTACCAGGGGAGCATCGAAGAGGCCAAAAATATCTATCTTTGCCACCTACAGAGGCTCGTCGCTAGCCGCCGTGCAGCGCAGCCTCATGACTAGCATCGTCGGACATATCTCTAGAAGCTCTACGCATAATGAAAAAGCTCACTAGCTACCGCATACTCGCGCTCCTCCTCGCCCTACCTCTGCTGCTGGGCAGCTGCAAGAAGAAGAGTGACTTCAAGCCCCTCTCCCAGCTCAAGAAGGAGCAGACCCGCGCCATCGAGCAGCTTATAAATAAGGAGCACTTCGGCGGACTGATCCAGAATATCAATCAGGAGGCTCTGCCCGCCGAGACCGATAGCCGCTACTTCTACAAGCTCGCCAACGGCCTCTACGTCCGCGTCAAGAACCGCGGTGACATGACGCGTCGTGCCCGCCTCGGGGAGACGACCGTCAGCATCGAGATGACGGGGCGCCTCTTCCGTGAGGATGAGCCCGAGCTTCTGAACTTCAGCTCCATCACCAACCCTGCCTATCAGCCTACGCGCTTCCGCTATATGACCAACTACAGCGGGGGCATCGAGACGCACTACACGCTGCTGGGGCAGGTGCCCTTCGCTAGCTCGCTCGACCGCTTCATGTGCGAGGGCATCGCCTATCCCGTGAGCTATATCGGGGATGGCGCCGAGCTCGAGCTGATCATCCCCTTCGAGCTGGGCCCCTCGGAGTCCTACGTGCAGGGGCGTAGCATCTACCTTAGCAAGATTATCTACAAGTACCTATAATCGCATCCGCGCACACTACATCTAACCAGACGATCCAGTCATGACACTCATCAAATCCATCTCAGGGATCCGAGGCACCATAGGGGGCTCGATCTCTGATGGGCTCAACCCGGTAAGCACAGCACAGTTCGCATCAGCCTACGCACAGTTCATTCGCCAGCAGAGCGGCAAGGCTCGCCCGCTCATCGTCGTGGGACGCGACGCACGCCTCTCGGGCTTCATGGTCAAGCAGGTTGTCCTTGGAGCCCTCATCGGTATGGGCTGTGACGTCATCGATATCGATCTAGCGACGACGCCCACCACGGAGGTGGCTGTCGTTGGTAAGGGAGCCGATGGGGGGCTCATCCTTACGGCTAGCCACAATCCCAAGCATTGGAATGCCCTCAAGCTCCTGAATGCTCGTGGCGAGTTCCTCAGCGATATAGAGGGCAAGGCGATCCTTCGCATTGCAGAGAGCCAGGATCTCCAGTTCGTCCAGGTCGGTGAGCTAGGGCGTGTCGTCGAGCAGCAGAGCTACCTCGCCGAGCATATTGCGGCGGTACTTCGGCTCCCTGGGGTCGATGTGGAGGCCATACGCAGAGCGGGCTTCCGTGTGGTCTTCGACAGCGTCAACTCCGTCGGAGGCATCGCCGTGCCCGCTCTCCTAGAGGCGCTGGGCGTCCAGCAGATCACGGGTATCCACGATGAGCCTACGGGGGACTTTGCCCATGACCCCGAGCCGCTGCCCGATCACCTCATGGAGCTCTGTGAGGAGGTGTGCCGCCAGGGGGCTCACGTGGGTTTCGCTGTGGACCCCGACGTAGACCGCCTGGCGATCGTTGACGAGCAGGGATACTTCTTCGGCGAGGAATACACGCTGGTCTCTATTGCCGACTACCTCCTCGAGCTCAAGGGAGGGGGCAACACCGTCTCCAACCTCAGCTCCACCCGTGCAGTACGAGATATCACGCTGCGGCACGGCGGTAGCTACGAGGCAAGCGCCGTCGGTGAGGTCAACGTCGTGACGAAGATGAAGGAGACGGGCGCGCTGATCGGCGGCGAGGGCAATGGCGGCGTCATCTACCCCGAGCTACACTACGGCCGCGATGCCCTCGTAGGGATCGCACTCTTCCTCTCGCTACTCGCTAAGCGTGGAATATCGGTCAGCGAGCTGCGCAAGAGCTATCCCAGCTACTTCATGAGCAAGCAGCGCGTGGAGCTCCCTGCAGGCGTCGAGGCCCAGGAACTGCTGGAGCGCTTTGCCGCTGACCAGGCAGGCGAGGGCGAGATCAGCCGCATCGATGGTATCAAGATCGACTACCCCGATCAGTGGGTGAACGTGCGCCGAAGCAATACGGAGCCCATCATCCGCATCTATACAGAGGCTCCGACGCAGGCAGCCGCTGATGCCCTGGCCGATTCGTCCAAGGCGCTCATCAGCTCCTACCTCGCTTAGCCCACCTATCTAGGCCCCATAGTCTAGCCTTATCCCTCGAGTACGAGGAGCGAGGCGCGGCTATGGGGCTTATCCTTTTCACACGGTTTACACGATACATTGGCACGCAAGAAGAAAGAACTGCCCCTGCTGAGGGGCGTACAGATCGAGGCTCTAGCAGGCGAGGGCAAGGCGCTGAGCCATGTCGAGGGGCAGGTGCTCTTCGTACCCTTCGGCGCCCCTGGCGACGTCTGTGATATCCAGCTCACCCGACGCAAGCGCAACTATCTGGAGGGCCGCATCGAGCAGCTGACGAGCCCTTCGCCACGGCGCACCGAGCCCTTCTGCTCGCACTTTACCATCTGCGGCGGCTGCAAGTGGCAGCACATCCCCTACGACCTGCAGCTAGAGACCAAGGATCAGGTCGTACGTGATGCCCTAGAGCGCATCGGCAAGATCGAGGTCGGCACCTACTATCCCATCCTTGGGTCGGAGAAGCGCGAGCGCTACCGCAATAAGCTGGAGTTCACCTTCAGCAATCGCCGCTGGCTCTTCCCTGGGGAGCTCGACGAGGTGAAGCGCGCCGAGGAGGCGGGCGGCACTCCTCAGCTCTCGGGGCTGGGCTTCCACCTGCCGGGGATGTTCGACAAGGTGCTGGACATCGACCGCTGCCACCTCGGAGCGGGGATCCTCGACGATATACGCCTCTTTGTACGTGACTATTGCCTCAGCCAGCCCGAGCGCTACCCTTACTTCGACCTAAGGCGTCAGGAGGGGCTGATGCGTACGCTGATGATGCGCACGACCTCGACGGGCGAGCTGATGGTGGTGGTTGTCTTCTTCCGTGAGGATGAGGAAGCATGCCAAGCGCTCCTTGGAGCGATCGCGGAGCGCTTCCCCGTGATCACGGCGCTCCTCTACGTCATCAATGCCAAGGCCAACGATACCATCTCCGACCAAGAGATCCACTGCTTCTACGGGCGTGACTACATCGAGGAGAAGATGGAGGGACTGCGCTTCCGCATCGGGCCGAAGTCCTTCTACCAGACCAATAGCGAGCAGGCCTACGAGCTCTACAAGGTAGCCCGCGAGTTCGCCGAGCTGCAGCCAGGCGACCATGTCTACGACCTCTATACGGGGACGGGGACGATCGCCAATTTCGTGGCGCGTAGCTGCGCCTCCGTCGTCGGGATCGAATACGTGCCCGAGGCCATCGAGGACGCCAAGGTCAACAGCCGCGTCAACGGCATCGACAACACGCTCTTCTACGCTGGGGATATGAAGGACATCCTGACGCCCGAGTTCATCGCCCAGCATGGTGAGCCCGACGTGATCATCACCGACCCACCTCGTGCCGGGATGCACGAGGACGTCATCACGACTATCCTCGGCGCCGCGCCGCGTCGTATCGTCTACGTCAGCTGCAATCCCGCCACGCAGGCTCGTGACCTGCAGCTGCTCACTGCCTCGGGGCGCTATGTCGTCACCAAGTCCCGTGCGGTGGACATGTTCCCCCACACGCATCATATTGAGAATGTCGTGCAGCTAGTGCGTCAGGACTAGCCGGCCGACGGCCTCAGCAGCCATCACCCCCCAAGCCTCATGTGCTATGAGAAGACTATGGCAGCGATATAAGAAGAGTCCAGCAATGCTCCTTGGCATCGCTGGGCTCTTCGTCGCTTTGTTTACTGGCCTTATGCTGCAGCTCAAGCTCCAGCGTACGGCCCAGCAGCGGCGCCTGGAGGCCGAGCTACGCCTCCCCGATACGCTGCGCGTCGTCACCCTCTCGGGGGCAACGACCTTCTTCACCTACAAGGACGAGCCCATGGGCTACCAGTACGAGCTGGTGCGCCTCTTTGCTCAGGAGCAGGGGCTGCCTATGGAGCTCTTCGTCGCCCATCACATGGATGAGGCGGTGGCGCTGGTGCGCTCGGGCAAGGCCGACCTCTGCATCACCCCCCATGCGGTCACCCGCAGCAGCAAGGACGAGCTGCGCTTCGCGGGGCCAGAGGAACTCTCGGGGCTCGTACTCGTGCAGCGACGCCGTGCCGCAGGGACGGACAGCACGCACTATATACGCAATGTCTCCGAGCTGCTGGGGCGCCCCGTCACGGTGTTGCGTGGTACGCGTGCGGCCGACCGTATCCGTCATCTGGAGGCACAGCTGGGCGGGCCCATCAAGCTAGCCCTTATTGACTCCGATACGACCAATAGCGAGGATCTCATCGATCAGGTGGCGACCCACAAGATAGACTACACCATCATCGACCAGGAGCTGGCGCGGCTGGCCAAGACCTACTATCCGAATATCGATGTCTCGCTAGAGGTGGGCTTCAAGCAGCGCCTGCGCTGGTTCACCTCCCCCGAGCGCAGAGGCCTGGCGGAGGCACTCGACCGCTGGGCGGCACAGCTTCCGCGGCAGGAGCAGGCCAGTGAGATCTACCGCCGCTACTTCGAGCTCAACAAGAGCGAGCTCCCCGAGGAAGAGCCCCACCAGCTACCCAAGACGCTGACGGACAATAAGCGCTACCGCTGGCGTGGAGAGCTGGCGCACATCCATGAAGGTGGGATCTCGCCCTTCGACCACATCTTCCAGAGTGAGGCCAAGCGCATCGGATGGCCCTGGCAGCTGCTGGCCTCCATCGCTTATCAGGAGTCGAACTTCAAGCCCAGTATCGTCGGTTGGTCGGGGGCGCGCGGCCTCATGGGCATCATGCCCCGCACGGGGCGTATCTACGGAGCTAGCCCCGAGCAGCTCCTCGACCCGCAGGTCTCGGTGCGCGTGGCGGTGGATTGCCTCCTGGCGACGGAGCGTATCTTCAAGTCCATCCCCGCGGGGGACAATCGCCTACGCATCACGCTGGCGGCCTACAACGCGGGCCCTGCCCACCTGGAGGACGTCCTGCGCCTCTCGGCCAAGTACCGCAAGGGCGGCCATGACTGGGACGAGGACATCGAGCCGCTGCTGCACCTCAAGAGCGAGGCAAAGTACTACAACGACCCCGTCTGCCGTGCGGGTTACCTGCGCGGCAAGGGCGTGGCGCGCTACGTCGATCAGGTGATGAGCCGCTACCAGCTCTACAAGAGCAAGGGGACGAAGATCCCCGAGGAAGGCAAGCGACACGGCCTCGACTAAGCCCCTCTTAGCCTACACCCCGATACCAAAGGCACAGCGCCGCTCCCTAGACTGCTAGGGAGCGGCGCTGTGCCTTTGTGTTGAGTGGGGGGAGCAGGGGCGCTGAGCGAGCGCTGAGCTTAGGGGCGGGCGGCCTTAGCCCTCCGTGCTGGGCTGCTCGTTATGGAAGTGCTCGTAGACGATGCGTCCCTTGGCAGGGCCTATGGCCTCGGCGAGCTCCTCGAGGGTGGCCGTCGAGATGGCCTGTACGCTGTGGAAGTGGCGCAGCAGCTCGTCCTTGGTCTTGGGCCCTATGCCCTTGATGTAGTCCAGGCGCGAGGAGAGCTGGCTCTTGCTCCGCTTGTCGCGATGGAAGGTGATGGCGAAGCGGTGCACCTCGGCCTGGATCTGCTCCAGCAGGCGGA